>Ga0105356_10001934_pt1 | contig 20745 bp, 15 predicted proteins | sample GOMGulsemesocosm_3_FD_83502 | JGI IMG/M metagenome (GOLD analysis project Ga0105356, IMG submission 83502) | Methane-oxidizing microbial communities from mesocosms in the Gulf of Mexico - GOM9D Gulf of Mexico | ecosystem: Environmental > Aquatic > Marine > Cold seeps | place: Gulf of Mexico... | reverse complement strand
TGGGATTTACGTAAACAACGACCTTATGGCGGTTATGACCAATTCGATTTTGAAGTGCCGCTAGGTCATAAAGGTGATTGTTATGATCGGTGTAAAGTACGCGTGGAAGAAATGCGTCAAAGCATTCGTATTATTGAACAATGTTTAAATAATATGCCCGCTGGGCCATACAAAGCAGAACATCCGCAAACTACGCCGCCAGATAAAGCGCGTACTATGCAAGATATTGACACCTTAATTCCCCATTTCGTCAATGTTACTTGGGGGCCGGTGATCCCTGTAGGTGAAGTGTCAATGTTTGTTGAAGCCACTAAAGGCATCATGGGTTATCACCTGATTAGCGATGGTAACACAATGAGTTATCGCACCCGAATTCGTACGCCAAGTTTTGCCCATTTACAAATGCTGCCATTGATTTCAAAAGGGCAAATGGTGGCAGATTTAATCGCCACGCTTGGCAGTATTGATTACGTTATGGCCGATGTAGATAGATAAAAAATGATGAGCTGAGAAGTAAATTACGTGTAAATTAAACACAAGTTAAGGCTGGCATTGATGAGTAACAAGAACAGTGACTTTAGTGTACACCAAAGGATACCTAGCATCATGGTTACTGATGAAAAAATTGACTTTCGTCAGTACCTTAGTTCGGCTGAATTATCGGTTATTGAGCATGAAGTATCTATTATGGAAACACGTGAAGCTGCCGGAATTGAAGCGCTTAAAGTTGTGCAAAAACATCGAGGCTGGATCAGCGATGATAGTTTAATTGCTATTGCCCAATGCTTGCAAATATCGAGTGCACAGCTAGAAGGGGTTGCGACTTTTTATAACCTTATTTATCGACAAAAAGTAGGACATTATGTCATTCACCTTTGCGACAGTATTAGCTGTCATTTAACCGGTTATGACGAAATTCTTAAGGTTATTCAAACCTACCTAGGTATTGGTTATGGCCAAACTACCTCAGACGGTGAATTTACTCTGCTGTCCAATGTATGTTTAGGTAGTTGTGATAAGTCGCCAGCAATGATGATTAATGGCCAGCACTATCATTCTCTTACTAATGAGTCTGTTGTCAGTATTTTAAATGGGCTTAGCCAAAATGCAGGGGACAGTGTATGACTAGTGAAAGCTGGCTAGAACAAGCATTATCTCAGGCGTTAACTAAACCATTAACCCATTTGGTTAACTTAGATCAGCCTCTTGATCTTCAAAGTTATGTTCAAGCGGGCGGTTATATTGGGGCCACAAAAGCATTAACTCAATTAACCCCTAAAGAAGTGCTCGATATTGTTAGTGATTCAGGGTTAAAGGGTCGAGGTGGTGCGGGCTTCCCCACAGGAATGAAATGGGGTTGTATACCTGCATTGCAAGATAAAAGTAAGCAGGGGCCACCGAGTTATTTGATTTGCAATGGCGATGAAATGGAGCCAGGAACGTTTAAAGACAGGTACTTACTTGAAGGAGTGCCTCATCAACTCATTGAAGCAATGATTATTGCTAGTTATACCATTAGCGCCAATAAAGCCTATTTATTTTTACGTGGTGAATATCATTTAGCTGCCACTCGCTTACAACAGGCGATTGACCAAGCCTACGAAAATAACTGGTTGGGTAAAAACATTCAAGGGACTAATTATCAATTAGATTTATATCTTCATACTAGTGCTGGTCGTTATATTTGTGGTGAAGAAACGGCATTAATTAATGCTTTAGAAGGCAAACGAGCAACCCCTAGAGCTAAGCCGCCATTTCCGCAAGTTAGTGGCTTATTTGGCAAACCAACAGTGGTTAATAATGTCGAAACCTTAAGCAATTTACCCCATATTCTCAAGCATGGTAGTCAGTGGTTTAAAGATTTATCGCCTAACAGTGATCCCGGCACAAAAATGTATGCTGCGTGTGGGCAAGTAAAAAAACCTGGCGTGTGGGAGCTACCTATGGGAGTAACCATTCGGGAATTACTCTATGACTATGCTGGCGGCATGAAAGATGATGTAAACCTAAAAGGTTTATTACCGGGTGGCGCCTCTACTGATTTTCTCGTTGAGCAACATCTTGATACCCCGATGGATTTTGACTCTATTGGCAAAGCGGGTAGCCGTTTAGGTACCGGTGGTTTGATTGTGTTAGGTGACAAACATTGTCCCGTCGCTATGGTGCTTAATTTATTGCGTTTTTTTGCTCAAGAATCTTGCGGTTGGTGCACGCCGTGTCGAGACGGAACGCCATGGGTGGTAGAAATACTAACGCGTATTGAACAAGGTAAAGGCTCACCTGCTGATATGGCGCAGCTAGAAGATTTATGTGATTTTATGTGGTTAGGCAAAACTCATTGTGCCTTAGCTCCGGGGGCAGTAGAGCCGCTAAAAAGTGCCATGCGTTATTTTAAAGATGATTTTGAACAACATATCGAACAAGGTTGCTGTCCTTATAAATCTAATAGCAATGAGCAGCAACTAGCGCAGCAAGAAGTACAAACAAAGTCAGAAAAAAGAGTGATAGAAGGCGTAAGTCAAGAGGGTGAAAATGATGAGTGATGACCTTATCGGCACAGTGCAAAATAATAGAATCACTGTCTATATTGATGATGTACCTTATCTAGTGTCACCTGATAACAACTTGCTTGCTGGCGTTTTATCAAACAAATTAAGACTTCCTTATTTTTGTTGGCACCCTTCGATGGGGTCAGTGGGTGCTTGTCGCCAATGTGCGGTTACCCAGTACATGGACGAAAATGATACCCGTGGTCGACTGATTATGTCATGTATGACTCCTGTCGTTGATGGTATGCGTATTGGATTAATTGACAAAGCTTCAGCTAAATTTCGTCAGCAAGTTATTGCTGCCATGATGACCAATCATCCCCATGATTGTCCTGTTTGCGCAGAAGGCGGTGAGTGCCACTTGCAAGACATGACAGTCATGACGGGACATAGTGCTCGTCAATATCGCGGCGAAAAACGTACCTTTACTAACCAATATTTAGGCGAGTTAGTTGGGCATGAAATGAATCGCTGTATTACTTGTTATCGTTGTGTACGCTTTTATAAAGACTACGCGGGCGGTAAAGATTTTGATGTCTTTGGTTCACGTAATCAGGTGTATTTTGGCAGGCAAAAAGATGGTGTTTTAGAAAGTGCCTTTAGCGGTAATTTAGTGGAAGTTTGTCCTACAGGGGTTTTTACTAATAAATTATTTTCTACTCACTATACCCGTAAATGGGATTTACAATCAGCACCTTCGGTGTGTGCTCATTGCTCAATAGGTTGTAATACTAGTATAGGTGAACGCTATGGCTCGGTTAGGCGGGTGATGAATCGTTACAATCATGAGCTTAATGGGTATTTTTTATGTGATCGTGGCCGCTTTGGTCTTGGTTTTGTTAACTCAATGGCACGTATTCGTACTATCAAGGGGGTAAATAGTAAGGTAGGCGAACCAAGTCTGGGTACATTCAATGAGAAAATCTTTGCTAAAGTAATGAGCGAACATAGCGGCGAAAGCTTTATTGGTATTTGCTCAGCAAGAGCATCTTTTGAAGCCAACCGTTTAATGAAGCATTTAGTGGGCAAAGAAAACTTCTCTTTAGGTTATACCAATCAAGAAATGCAACTAGCATTACGACACAAGCAATTATTAGCGCAATATCCACAACAAAGCTTAACCGGAATGGAGCATAGAGTTCATCAAGGTAGTGAGGCGAAAGAGCATGATCTGATTGTGCTTATTGGCGAAAATATAGCACAAACAGCACCGCGCTTAGCGTTAACTATTAAACAAGTATTGAGGAATGCGGCTCGTGATAGAGCCGATAGTATTGGGGTGAAACACTGGCAAGATTCTGCAGTGCGCACTTATGCAGGAAATACGACAACGCCAATGTTTTCGATACAAGCACAGCAAAGTGAATTTGATCAACAAGCAAACGGTGCGTTGATCTTATCTGTAAAGCAAATTATTACCTGTGTTGAGCACTTAACGCAGATGTTACGTGCGGAGTTTATTAGTAATATTGTTGTGCCACTTAAAGCACAACAAAGTAATGGTGTTGAAAGTGCCAACCAAAAGAGCTCTAGCCAAGAAAGTGTGAATAAAGAGCTGTCTGATCAAGAAAGTAAGTTTCTTTTATTACTTGCGAATTCTTTGTCTAAAGCAAAAATGCCACTAATTGTTACTGGGCTGAGTTTAAAATCACCTCAGTTGTTGAACGCTATAGATAACTTGATGGCTTGTCTATCACAAAAATCTCATTGTTATTCACCTGAACTTACCGTGGTAGCTTCGGAGTGTAATAGCGTCGGCAACCTTTACTTTATTAACGAGCATAGTTTATCTATCGAGCAGGTTATTAACCGTTGCACTACTCGTCATGGTGAAAATAAAGTGCCGCCCACAAGTTTATTGATTCTTGAGCAGGATTTAGCGCAGTTAAGTCACCAGCAATTACAGCAACTTCGTCAGCACTGTAAAACCATGATAGTGCTAGATCACACCGATAATCAACTCACCAAAATGGCTGATATTGTTTTACCTGTTTCAGCGATAAGTGAAAGTAATGGTCATTTCGTTAATTATCAAGGTAGATTACAACGTTTTAGTTCAGCACATATTGCTGTTAAACCTATTATGGAAAACTGGTATTGGCTTGGTTTATTAGCTAAACACATGTTAACTCATCCAGAAGCGAGCTTTGCTAGTTTAACGCAGCTACAATCATTTTTTGCTAAACACGGGGAGCCATGGGCACTGCAAGTAATGACTTGTCAGCAACAAAATAGCAATGTAGCTCGAGAAACTCATCGAGCTACTGGTCGTACTGCGATGACTGCAAATCAATCAGTACATGAAAGTAAAACTTTTTTAGAAAATAGTAACAACCCAGAAGGTTTACGTTTTTCAATGGAAGGTGATGATGCCAATAGCAGCCATAATATGCCTTATGCTTGGGCTCCTGCCTGGAATTCTAATCAATCAATTTTTCAACATCAACAACAAATAAACGGTGAATTGCATCATAAATGCAATGAGAATTTACTTAATCTGAGTTTGTCGGTTTTTTTTGACGATACAGCAGAAGAAAATATTGAAGAGAAACTCGACAAATTGTGGCCGTGTGAAGTACTCAAACGAGATGGTGATTTAACGCTCATTCAAAACATCCCTTGGTTTTTAGCTGACCAACAAAGCCATAATCTACCTGAATTTATATTAATGTTTACTGGTAATAGTATTGAATTATCGACAGAGTTTGCGAGACAAAATGATTACTCTACTGATGATGTTTTAAAGTTAACTATTGATGAACAACAACTATTTGGCAGAGTAAAAATTAATAGTAATCAACCTCAAAGTGTTGTGTTAGTGAGCTTATTTGAATTACCAATGTCGATAAATAATTTAATTATCACAGCGAAAAATATCAATAAAGCAACGACCGAAGAAGTGACTGACTTTCATCAAGTCGAGAGTAATCGTAAACAAATAGCACAACAAGAAAAAGCAGATATATTAATTAGGCTTAAAAAACAAGATCAAACAGTTCCCATTTATTTCATTACCAATGAAAGTAAAGCCGAGGGAAATTCAAATGCTTGATACTTTATTTAAGTTACTTGAAATGACGATTATTATCGCACTGCTAATTCCTATTGCCGCTATGTTGGTGTGGGTTGAAAGGCGGATGATAGGTATTTGGCAAGACCGTTTAGGTCCAAATAGAGTTGGCCCTTATGGCATTTTACAATCATTAGCTGATTTGTTAAAAATTCTAGGTAAAGAAGATTGGATCCCACCTTTTAGTGATCGCTTAGTTTTTACTATTGCCCCAGTAATTGGTGCAGTGTGTGTGTTAATGAGTTTTGCAGTAATCCCCTTTTCGCCAAGTATCGGCGTGTCTGATTTAAATATTGGCTTATTGTTTTTCCTTGCCATGGCATCGCTCTCTGTTTATAGCGTGGTACTTGCTGGCTGGGCTTCTAATTCTAAGTATGCACTATTAGGTAGTATGCGAGCAGCCGCGCAGACGGTTAGTTATGAAGTGTTTATGGGGTTATCCGTTATGGGGGTAGTCTTGCTAACGGGGAGTTTTAATTTACGAGAAATTGTACTGGCTCAAGAGAGCGGTTGGCTTATTCAAACACAGTTTCTAGGTTTTATTATTTTTCTTATTGCCGGTATTGCCGAAAGTCATCGTTTGCCTTTTGATTTACCAGAGGCAGAAACAGAGCTTACTGCTGGCTTTCATACCGAATATTCAGGTTTGAAATTTGCTTTGTTTTTTTTGGGTGAATATTTAAGTGTCACCCTTATTTCAGCAATGTCAGTGGTGTTATTTTTTGGTGGTTGGTTGATGCCAGAGCCCTTAGCGTCATGGTTACCACCCTTGGTGTGGTTTATTTTAAAAATACTCTGCTTTGTGATGTTCTTTATCTTACTGAGAACGTCTTTACCTCGTCCTCGTTTTGACCAGCTACTAAGCTTTGGCTGGAAATATATGCTGCCACTGGCGCTTCTAAATTTATTGGTAACTGCTGCCTTTAAATTGGGAGGTGTTTATGGGTAAATATAAAAAACAAAGCACGGTTAGTGCTGCATTCGATATGATTTTTAGCCAACTAAGAACAATGGGCTTAGTGTTAAAGCATACCTTTACCAAAGCTGACACGGTTGAATATCCTGAGCACAAACCTTATTTGGCGCCGCGTTATCGTGGACGTATTGTCTTAACACGTGATCCCGATGGTGAAGAGCGTTGTGTTGGTTGCAATTTATGCGCAGCAGCATGCCCTGTAGATTGTATCGCCCTACAACAAACGATAGATGATGATGGACGAAAACGTGCAGATTTTTTCCGTATCAATTTTTCACGCTGTATTCTTTGTGGCTTTTGCGAAGAAGCTTGTCCTACTTATGCTATTCAATTAACGCCCGATGTTGAATTGGCTGAATACGACAGGCAAAACCTAGTGTATGAAAAAGAGCATTTATTGATTAATGGCGTAGGCAAGTATCACGACTACAGTTTTTATCGACATAGCGGCATAGAAGTAGACATTAATGGTGAGCGTAAAGCTAAAGGTGATGCGCAACAAGAAAAACCACCTATTGATATTAAGGGGCTGATGCCGTGATTAGCACTTTTATAGAATTAAACCCTTTGCAATTAACTTTTTATTTTGCTGCACTGTTAGCCATTGTCGCTAGTGTAAAGGTGGTTACGGGGAAAAATACCGTACATGCTTTGTTGTATTTAGTGGTGTCATTGTTAGCGGTCGCTGTGTGTTTTTATTTAATGGGTGCGCCTTTTGCTGCGGGTTTAGAGATCATTGTTTATGCAGGTGCTATTTTAGTTTTGTTTGTTTTTGCCATTATGATGTTTGGTCTAGGGCAAGATGAAACATTACATGCACCAAGCGTGAATGACCGTATTTATGGTACTAAAGTAAATAAATTTAACCTTTGGCTTGGGCCTTTTTTATTGGCGCTACTCTTGTTGACCGAATTAGTATATGCCATTAATAGTGGTGAAATTCAAGCAAAGCTCACCTCTAATACTATTGACGCTAAGCAGGTGGGTATATTGCTTTATGGACCTTATCTACTTGCGGTAGAAATAGCATCATTTCTCTTATTGGCAGGGTTAATAGGCGGTTATCATTTTGCTAAACCTGAAGGTGTTGGCTTAGAACGGAAAAAAGACATAGGAGAGCACGGATGATCGCGATCCCTCTGAGTCATATACTAATATTGGCAAGTATCCTTTTTGTTATCGGTTTTGTCGGTGTTATTACCCGTAAAAACACCTTGTTTATACTGATGAGTTTAGAGGTGATGCTTAACGCGGTTGGTGTTGCCTTTATTGGTGCTGGTAGTGCTTGGCAGCAAGCGGATGGTCAAGTGATGTTCATCCTTATTTTGACTTTAGCTGCTGCAGAAGTTGCCTTGGGTTTGGCCTTGTTAATTCAAATGCAGCGTCGCTTTAAGTCACTTGATATTGACCTACTTAGCAAGTTAAAAGGGTGATGTATGAATGACACTATTATCCCTTTAATGACAGAAAGTGTTTTAGCCTTTTTGCCTATTTATCCATTAATCAGTTTTTTATTGTTAATGGGTTTTGGCAAACGCTTATCTTGGCGTGTGGCAGCAAGCCTTAGTGTTGGTGCTATGGTATTAAGTGCTTTATCTAGTGTCTTTGTTATTAGCCAACTATCTGTAGGTGATCCGGTAATCACTAGTCAATTATGGACTTGGTTTACGCTAACCTTGGCTGAAGGAGCTAATCAAGCTACTACGAGCATTAATATCAATTTTTATCTTGATGGATTGTCTGCGGTGATGATTTCAGTCGTTACAGGCATTGGCTTATTGATCCATGTTTTTGCTGCTGCTTATATGAAAGAGGATGAAAACTTTAGTCGCTTTATGGCCTATATGAATTTATTTATTGTTGCCATGTTAATTTTAGTATTGGCAGACAACTTAGTTTTGTTGTATTTAGGTTGGGAAGGTGTTGGCTTATGTAGCTTTTTACTCATTGGTTTTTGGTATCAAGAAAAAGAAAATGTAATGGCGGCAAGAAAAGCGTTTATCGTTACCCGTATTGGTGATACTGCTATGGCAATTGGTTTATTTATGCTGTTTAAAGAATTAGGGCAGTTAACAATTGTTGATATAACCCAAAGTGCGCAAACCTTATGGACAACAGGTGATGATAAGGCCTATTGGATCGCTTTATTACTATTAGGTGGTGCGGTTGGAAAATCAGCTCAGTTACCACTGCAAACTTGGTTACCCGATGCCATGGCCGGACCTACGCCGGTTAGTGCGCTTATTCATGCAGCTACTATGGTGACTGCAGGGGTGTACTTAATTGCCCGTATGAATAGTATTTTTTTACTTGCACCAGAGGTGATGACATATGTTGCTTGGCTTGGCGCTGCAACCTTAATACTTGCTGGTATTGCTGCATTAGCGCAAAGCGATATTAAACGAGTTTTGGCCTATTCAACCATGAGTCAAATCGGTTACATGATGTTGTCTTTGGGGGCAGGGGCTTTTTCTGCGGGTGTATTTCATTTAATGACACATGCTTTTTTTAAAGCATTATTATTTTTAACGGCAGGGGCAATTATTCTTGCGCTACACCATCAGCAAAATCTGTTTAAAATGGGCGGCTTATTAAAACGTTTACCTTTTGAAACAGCTTTGTTTGCGGTTGGCCTAATATGCTTGATGGCATTACCAGGAAGCTCTGGGTTTTTCTCTAAAGAAGCGATTATAGCGCAGCTTTGGTCATCAAATACTGCGGGCCCTCTACTTTGGTATTGCGCGATATTCGGTGCTTTACTCACTAGTATTTATAGTTGTCGATTATTCTTTCTTGCCTTTATGGGAGAAAGTCGTTTTGAGCAAAACTTACAACCCTCTTCAAGTAAATTATTAAAATTATCCTTAATAACATTAGCCGCTTTATCGCTTGTTGGTGGTGTTTTTTCTAATATTATTGACATGAGCTTAACTCAAGTATTTCCCCTTGTTGCTCGTTCTGCTGAGAGTGAACCCAATTGGCTACATAGCGTAGCTATTGCTACGCCCTTTGTTGGGATTGTTTTTTCTTGGTTCTATTTTTCTTCCTACCGCCGTAAAGATAGTGCGGGTTCGAATCTAAATAACTTTAGTGAAAGCACTAGCGGAATCGCTAATTTTTGCCGCCAAGGATTGGGTTTTGATTGTCTTTATTATTGGCTTGTAGTGAAGCCTTATTGTTCTTTGGCTAAATTGAATCGTAGTGACATTTTTGATCAGCTGATAATGCTGAATGCTTGGTATGTTGCTTTATGTCATGACGTACTTAAAAGTAGCCAAACAGGAAAGTTACGTTGGTATGCTGCGGCCATTGGTTTGGTGACTTTTTTATTGTTGTTAGCCTTGAATATTGATGCTCTTTCGACGGAGGCAAGCTAATGAGTATAACATTGGTTATGTGTGGCTTGTTTTTTGGTGGCGCATTAGCGTGGTTTTTAGAAGGCGTAAAAGCGCAAAGTGCAAAATGGGTTTCATTGCTAACGGTGCTAGTTATCAGTGGCTATTTTGCTATTGCACTGAATTCTACTGAGCATGATTTTAGTACCCTTCAGGTTTTAGTGCGTGTTGCATGGATCCCAAGTTTTCATATTGAATATGCCTTAGCACTTGATTATTTAAGCATAGTGTTAGTGTCATTAACGCTATTTTTAGCCTTAATTTGCGTGTTGGTGTCTTGGCAAGAAATTAATGACAAGGTGGGCTTTTATTATTTTAACTTGCTTGCTTCAATAGCGGGTATTGTCGGTGTTTTTACTGCGGTTGATATGTTTTTGTTTTTCTTTTTTTGGGAAGTAATGTTACTACCCATGACTGCATTGATCGCTATTTGGGGACATGAAAACCGACACTTTGCCGCGATTAAGTTTTTCATCTTCACCCAAGTTAGCAGTTTAATAATGTTAGTGGCAATAATTGCGATGTCGACTATTCATTATCAACAGGTTGGTCAGTTGAGTTTTTTATATCAAAACTGGTTAAGCCTCGATTTACCCTTGTCGATAAGTCAGTACTTAATGTTGGGATTCTTTATTGCTTTTGCCGTTAAGTTACCGTCAGTACCTGTTCATTCATGGTTGCCTGATGCGCACACCCAAGCACCCACTGCTGGGAGTGTCTTACTTGCGGGCGTATTGCTTAAAACTGGTGCCTATGGGCTTATTCGATTTGTGTTGCAATTATTTCCACAAGCGAGCTTAAACTTTGCTCCTATTGCAGCAACGTTAGGTGTGGTGAGTATTTTGTATGGCGCCAAAATGGCCTTTGCTCAACAGGATATTAAACGTTTAGTGGCGTATAGCAGTATTAGCCATATGGGGTTTGTTATGTTGGCATTATTCTCCTTTAATGTTATTGCGTATCAAGGCGCAGTGTTAACACTGGTGGCACATGGCTTAAGTAGTGCGGCTTTATTCGCGCTGGCGGGTATGATCTATAGCCGTATTCACTCACGAGATTTAAATAAAATGGGTGGATTTTGGCTTAATACACCGCGGATGGGGGGCTTTGCTTTAGCTTTTAGTGCTGCAGCATTTGGCTTACCAGGACTTGCCAATTTTGTTGCAGAGTTTTTATCACTTGTGGGTGCTTATCAACGCTACCCCCTATTAACTATTCTTGCTGCTTTTGGACTTATTGGCTCGGCAATTTATGGCATGGTGTTATTCCAAAGTGTATTTCATGGCAAAAGCCAAGTTAAGCATCAAGTTAAGCAACCTATTAATGACTTATCACCTAGAGAGCTGTTGGTATTCTCCTCTTTACTTGCGTTACTTATTTTTATCGGATTGTATCCTAATAGTATCTTGGGCTTTTTTCAAAGTGATAGCATTATAATCGCGGTAAATAATATTGTAGGGGTAAGCAAATGACTCAACTGATGTTGCAGAGTTTATTACCGGTATTGATTGTCGCTTTTGGTATTGTTTTATCATTATTATTAATCGCGTGGCGGCGTTCACAAAAACTAATATTAATTTTCACGCTAATTATTTTTAGTGTTGCTTTACTTGCTAGCTTTTCTTTATTTGTTAATTTACCCAATGATGTACAGGTGACTACATTGGTTAAGGTCGACAGTTATGGCAACTTTGCCTTTATGATTGTGCTTGTCGCTAGTATTGCGGTTAGTGTGCTTAGCTCAATGTGGTTAACCCATACAACGGAAGTGCATGACGAGTTTTTTGTGTTATTACAATTAGTAGTATTAGGGGCGGGTATCTTAGTGATAAGCGATCATTATGCCTCATTATTTTTAGGTTTTGAATTGCTCAGTATTGCGCTCGTAGGCTTGGTGGGATATAGCCGTGATAGTGAGTTTAGTGTTGAAACGTCATTTAAGTACCTAGTGTTAAGTGCTTGTGCTTCTAGCTTTATGTTATTGGGTATCGCTTTTATATACAGTTATAGCGGAACGTTAAGCTTTACTGCTGAGCAGGTGATGTTTGATAATATGAGTGATATCAGTATATTAGTCCGTAACCATAGTTATGGTGATGTACTTTTCTATCGTGTTGGCTTTTTACTCTTTATGGTTGGCATTGCTTTTAAGTTATCACTAGCGCCTTTTCATTTATGGACACCTGATGTTTATCAGGGAGCGCCAACACCAGTGACTTTATTACTTGCTACCGTATCAAAAATTGCCATATTTATTGTGCTGATGAAATGTTGGTTTAGCCAAGCTGTTTTTGTAGAGACAATAAGTAGTGATGTAAAGATGCTTTTTTTAATGACTATATTTGCCATTGCATCCATGCTAATTGGTAATGCTTTAGCGTTAAAGCAACAAAATATTAAACGAGTATTGGCTTATTCTTCTATTGCTCATATGGGCTACTTGCTTATTGTTTTGATCGTGATTTCGCCGCAAAGTGTTGCACTAGCGTGGCAAAGTGCATTATTTTATTTATCGGCTTATGTATTAGCAAACATATCCATTTTTATGACAGTACAACTTACCCAATATAATCATAACAATACAGAGATTAATATCGATGACTGGCAGGGGATATTTTGGCAAAACCCTTCATTAGCTTTGCTAATTATTGTTGCTATATTGAGCTTGGCTGGTATTCCGCTGACGATGGGCTTTATTGGCAAATTTTATATACTCAATGTTGCGGTGCAAGCACAACAATGGTGGCTAATTTGTGCATTAATTATTGGCAGCGGTATTGGCCTATTTTATTATTTACGAATTATTTTTGTATTATTTAATAAAGCGAGTGACGTAAATGAAAAAAATACTACAAAGGAGTTAATGCCTGTTTCTTTTACGCTAACACCAGCGGTTAACTTCTCAGTAATTATTATTATTGCTGTAAGTATTTTATTAGGTATTTTTCCTGATTTAATTGGAAGCTTATTAGTAACAGCTAACTAAATAACCTGATGAACTCTGCTTAATAAACGTTTATCTAGCAGCTATCTTTACTAACTTCTATGTTAAATTCGTTTGCAATAGGCTAGCTATTGCAAACGAGTTTGACTTGAATTAAGTAAAACTATCAAGCTAGAGATATCAAAGTAATTTAATCCATATATTTCAATGGTGTAACTATCTCTTAAACAAAGCTCAGGTTAAATATAATTCCCCCTATGTTTTAACCATATCCTAGCAGTAAATTTCACTAATCAGCTTTTTATGTTTTCAAATTAGATTTATCATTTATTACATGCGCTTAACTAAAGGGTGCTCCGTACCGCTGCCAATAATACTGTGCATAGCTTGGTCATTTTTGGTGTCTTAAGTTAATTAGTAGTCTGTTAATACTATAGACAAGCAAAAAATCCAGGATCTAAATTACGGATTGACAGCGCTGTCAAAAGTGTGGATAGTAAAGAAGTTTTGTTACATACATTACCTTTCACTGTATTACGTAAAGCCACGTTTATGGACTAAAAATATGAAAAGAGAAAAACTTAGAATGCAATTTTCACCTTTATTATTGAGTGCAATTGCATTTTTATTAAGCTTGGTTTTATCAGGATGTGAGCAACAACACGATAATATCGAGCAAAATACTGGTGTCTCATCTGTGGTATCATCACTACACAGTGCTAAGCAAACTGATATTGATAACATAGCTAAAAATCTTGATATTAAGTATCGAGTGGTGAGTAATATACCGACAGAAAAGTGTGATGCAGAAATATCTGACGGTGCTTGTTTTGAAGTAGTGCTGAGCCTTACTGCTACAGAGGCTATTAGGGCAAATAATTGGTCAATATATTTTAGTCAAATATCCCCTGTACAATCGTATGAAAGTGATCAATTTACTATTACACATTTAAATGGTGATTTACACCAGATAGCTCTATCAGAAACATTTTCTGGTTTTAAACAGGGTGAAACTAAACGTTTATTATTTCGCGCTAATTTTTGGATGTTATCAGAATCAGACGCGATGCCTAATTATTTAATTACGGCTGCAGAGCTTGAAACACGTGTTATTGAAAGCACGAAAGCAATGATTGATAAGGTTACTGGTTTAGAGTTATTACCCTTTGTTGTTGCCTTTAGCGATGAAACTAAGCAATTTAAACGTAGTAGCAATGATAAAACCCAATGGTTAACTAACGAACGTCTTTATCTGCGAAATGCTAGTGGCGTAAGTAGCTCTAAAATAGATGAAGCGTCTATAGCACGAGCGATTATTCCAACGCCAAAAACTGTTCATTATGATGAGAACAACACTGTTGTTAATGTCAGCCAAGGGTTAAAGATAAATTTTTCTAATGTTATGCCAGCTGAAGTTGGTGCAGCACTCGCTCGTCTAGCTACTTTAGGGCTAAAGCAAGCGCAAAACGGGCTTCCTTTAACATTACAAATAAATAAGGATGACAATAAGCCAATAGGTAGTTATAGCCTTGCGGTAACAGATCGAAATATTAACGTTATTGGCGTTGATGCTAATGGTGTGTTTAACGGCTTGCAATCCCTAGCAAGTTTGTATCGTGTCGGCTCCAGTGAATTACCGATCATTAGTGTTGATGATGAACCACACTATGCCTTTCGTGGCATGTTAGTCGATGTAGCACGTAACTTTCACTCGAAAGCATTTATTTTAGATTTACTTGAGCAAATGGCTGCTTATAAATTAAATAAATTGCACTTGCATTTAGGTGATGACGAAGCATGGCGTTTAGAAATTCCAACATTACCAGAGTTAACCGAACTGTCGAGTAAACGCTGTTTTGATACCCAAGAAAAAAGCTGTTTGATTTCTCAGCTAGGCGCTGGTGTTGATTCGAGTTCATCAGTCAATGGTTACTATAGCGTTAGCGACTATAGTGAAATTCTACAAGCAGCATCTGCTCGACATATTCAAGTGATTCCATCCTTAGACATGCCAGGGCATTCACGTGCTGCGATGAAAGCAATGACCGCACGATATAATAAATATCAGGCATTAGAAGATGAGAGCAAAGCAAAGCAATTTTTATTAGATGACTTTGATGACAAAACGCAATATTCATCAGTGCAGTTTTATCATGACAATACTATTAACGTTTGTTTAGAGTCTTCTTATGATTTTGTTGTAGAGGTGATGACACAGGTTAAAAAAATTCATCAAGATGCGGGGCAACCATTAACTCGTTATCATATTGGCGCAGATGAAACAGCAGGAGCGTGGCTTGAGTCGCCTGCTTGTAAAGATTTTGTTGCTAATAATGACAAAGGTGTCACTCAAATGAGCGAGCTTGGCGCTTATTTTATTGAACGAGTGGCTGGTATTTTATCTGAACTTGATATTGAAACTGCGGGCTGGAGTGACGGTATGGAACATACTCGTGTTGATAATATGCCTGCAATTGTTCAAGCCAACGCATGGGATGCTTTATTTTGGGACGGACATAACAAGGTACACCAGCTAGCTAACCGAGATTGGCAGATTGTTATTTCAACGCCGGATGTATTGTATTTTGATTTTCCTTATGAGGCTTCACCAAAGGAGCATGGTTATTATTGGGCATCGCGTCATACAAATACCGAAAAAGTATTCCAATTTATGCCTGATAATTTACCAGTGCATGCCGAATTTTGGTTAGATAGACAAGATAATGCTTATGTTTCAGACGATACCAAAACACCACTTGAGAAAGGGCAAACATTTTTAGGTATCCAAGGACAATTGTGGAGCGAGAATACTCGAACTGATAATATGGCAGAGCATAAAGTTTTTCCACGTTTATTAGCGTTAGCTGAACGTGCTTGGCATTTACCTAGCTGGGCTGTACCTTATGATTATCAAGGGGTTAAATATAGTCAAGAAACCAATTATTTCACCGATGCTCAACAACAAAAACGAGATGAGAGCTGGCGTTTATTCGCTAACGTCTTAGGAGAAAAAGAGTTTGTTAAATTAGAATTGTCTGGAATCGATTATCGCTTGCCAACGGTAGGCGCGATAATTGAAGAAGGTATATTGAAAGCAAATATTGCCTTTCCAAGACTTGCTATTGAATATAAAGAAGAACAAAGCGCTTTATGGAAGGAATATCGCATGCCTATTGCAGTACAAGGTATTGTACAAATTCGTAGTAGATCTGTTAATAGATTAAGAACAGGTCGTATTACTAGCGTAATTGCTCAATAATGGGGTGTTGATTTTATTTGTAAAATCAACAAGCTGTTTCTATCTGTCGTGTTGAGTTTTAGTTAAATGGTAAAAAATATTAAAAATTAAATGACAACGCTGTCATTTGGCGATAAGATGAAACTATTGAAAATTTGAACTTAGTGTTATTTTACTTTTTATTTCTAATTACGATTAGTAAACAGTTAACAATAAGTGGTTAATAAAAATTTGAGGTTAGTATGCTCAGTGGTGACAATATTAAAGAATTATTTTTAGGCATAGATGGCGGTGGTAGTAAATGCAAAGCTATCCTTATGAATGAAGATAATGAAATTCTAGGAACAGGTATTGCAGGCCCTGGAAATCCATTACATGGTTTTGAACAAGCCACTAACTCTATAACCCAATCAGCTAAGTTAGCGTTGGAAGACGCTGGTTTAACACATATCGATTTAAGTGAACTAAACGCTGGTGTTGGTTTAGCTGGGGTTAATTTACCAGTACTGTTTGAGCAAATGCAAGCATGGCAACATCCTTTTAAACAGATGTTCTTAGCAACCGATTTACTTATTGCTTGTTTAGGTGCACACCAAGGTAAAGATGGTGCTGTGATGATATCAGGCACAGGTTCATGCGGGTTTAGTTATATTGACGGTCAAGAGTTTATGCTTGGCGCTCATGGTTTTCCTCATGGCGATAAAGGCAGTGGTGCTTGGTTTGGTTTACAAGCAGCAAAACAAGTATTGTTATCTATTGATGGCATTGTTGAGCCGTCAATAATGAATGACGTGTTATTAGCTAAACTTGACTGTAAAGATGATACCGCTCTAGTCGAGGCTATAGCAGGCAAAGCAGCAACTTACTATGCGCAACTGGCCAATTTAGTGTTTGATGCTGCTGAACAGGGCGATAAAGTTGCTTTGGCAATAGTTAAAGAAGGTGCTGAATATATTAATAGCATTGCACGCACTTTGTGTAAAAGAAATCCTCCACGTATTTCAATGATCGGTGGCTTAACACCAAGATTAAAGCCATGGCTTGCTAAAGAAATACAAGCACAGTTGTCGGAGCCCTTAAGTGCGCCTGAAGTAGGCTCGGTGCTTTTTGCTAGAAGTGAAATTGCAAAAAATGAGCTAGTGAAATTATAAGTTTAAATAAGAATCTGTGGAATAGGTCTAAATGGCCATATTCTTTAGCAAATAAGCATTGGCAACAAATTTAGGAATAATATAAATGACACAACTTCGCTTACACGCTACACGATTATTTGATGGTCAAGACTTTATCGATGATCAAGTGTTAACCATTACTGATGGTGTTATTAGCGCGATAGATCAAAACACCAATGATGTTGATGTTAAAACGACAGGTTTAGTTGTTCCAGGTTATATAGATTTACAGGTTAATGGTGGTGGTGGCGCTTTATTCAATGACTCTCCCTCTGTAGAGGTATTAAAAACCATCATGGCTGCTCATGCAAAATTTGGTACAACAGCGATGATGCCAACGCTTATTACCGATAAAATTGAGGTAATGGCTCAAGCTGCTGATGCTATGAGTGAGGCTGTTGCTAACAAAATACCAGGAATAATTGGCATTCATTTTGAAGGGCCACATTTATCACTTGCTAAAAAAGGTACACATTGTGCTGAGCTTATTCGGCCTATTTCGGATGACGAATGGAAAATTTTATCACGTAAAGACATTGGTCAAGTGATGGTGACATTAGCGCCTGAAACGGTAATGTCAAAAGATATTACCCGCATGGTTGAACTCGGTATTAAAGTTTGTTTAGGTCACACGAATGCTAGTTATGCTTCTGCACAAGAGGCTGTAGATGCAGGCGCAACAGGTTTCACTCATTTGTTTAATGCGATGTCGCCATTGCAAGGACGTGAGCCTGGAGTCGTTGGTTGTGCTTTATTAAATGATAATACGCAATGTGGTTTAATTGTTGATGGTCATCATGTTGATTATGCAAGTTGTCAATTAGCCATTAAAACTAAACCTGCGGGTGGCGTTTTTTTAGTGACAGATGCCATGCCGCCTGTTGGCACAGATCAAACAGAGTTTCCATTATACGATCGCACCGTTTATGTTGAAAATGGTAAATTAACTTCTTCTACAGGTGAGTTAGCTGGTTCGTCATTAGATATGGCAACCGCGGTTAAAAATACGCATCTGGGATTGAAAATTCCGTTAGATGAGTCATTACGTATGGCGAGTTTATATCCTGCACAATATTTATATCGCGATCATAAGCTTGACCGTGGAGAGTTAAAAATAGGTATGAAAGCAAATATGGTTGTTTTAAATGAAGATCTAAGTGTACTTGAAACTTGGATTGGTGGTGAACGAGTCTATACCCGTTCTACTTGAAGATAAATGATTCAGCTGGAATTAGAAACGCCTTTAAGCAAGGCATTGATTAAAGAGAATGGTTGTTCCCTTGTCGAAATCAATAACGCAGCATAAAGCGTATCTAAACCAGCCCCTTGGGGAAGGCTGAGCAAATCATACTCTGCGTTACATTTCTTTTTAAGGGAATAACCCTTAATAAAAAATGTGCCTTGATTATGAATCGCTCAGACTTCCTGAAACGAGCATCTTCAAGTGGAGCGGGTATAGGTTACTCGATAAATAATAATAATAATAGCAAGACTAACGCTGCTTTTTAGCGGTAAAAATTACAAAATGAGGAAGTTATGGAAATGTCACTAACGCAAGAAAAGCAAGAGAATCAAGAAAAACAGCAAGGTAATGCCCTACCTATGATAATAGTCGCAGGATTGTTTTTTATTTTAGGTTTTGCTACTTGGCTTAATGGCTCTTTAATGCCTTATTTAAAACAAATCTTGCAATTAAGCCCCTTTGAAGCCTCATTAATATTATTTTCATTTTATATTGCGGTGACTTTTACAGCGTTGCCATCAGCGAGTATCATTCGAAAAGTTGGTTATAAAAATGGTATGGCATTAGGCATGGCTACCATGATGGTCGCTGGCTTGTTATTTATTCCAGCAGCTAAAACACAAGTTTTTGCTTTATTCCTTTTTGCCCAATTAATCATGGGTACAGGTATTACCTTATTGCAAACAGCAGTAAACCCTTATGTGGTACGTATTGGTCCAGAAGAATCAGCGGCTGCGCGAATTTCTATTATGGGTATTTTAAATAAAGGTGCGGGTGTTGTTGCGCCAATGGTGTTTACTGCATTAATTCTTAGTGGCTTTCAAGATGTTGGTGGTGAGCTAACACAAGTTCAAATTGATGATATGGCTAATTCATTAGTTATGCCTTATTTAGGCATGGCTATCTTTCTTGGTCTTTTAGCGTTAGCTGTTAAAAAGTCGCCATTGCCTGAGCTAGAAAGTGAAGAAGAAGCAGAAGGGGGCGATCATAAAGGCCACCTTAAAGAAGCATTATCACACCCAAATTTAGTTTTAGGTGTTGTGGCATTATTTTTCTATGTCGCTGCAGAAGTTATTGCTGGCGATACTATCGGTACTTTTGCACTGTCGTTAGGAGTAGAAAACTATACCATGATGACATCGTATACCATGATTTGTATGGTCGCCGGCTATATCTTAGGTATTGCACTTATCCCTAAACTTATTTCTCAACAAAAAGCATTGATGATTTCAGCAGTAATTGGTTTGTTATTAACCTTTGGCATTGTTTTTGGTGATAATACTTCTTTCGTAATAGCGAATACAATTTTAGGCGGTATTGAGTTGCCTGATACCTTGGTGTTAATCGCTTTCTTAGGTTTTGCTAATGCAATAGTTTGGCCTGCTGTCTTTCCATTAGCGCTTTCAGGCATGGGTAAATTAACCAGTATTGGCTCAGCTTTATTAGTTATGGGTATTTCTGGTGGCGCTTTTGGTCCATTGTTTTGGAGTTTATCTTCAACAACAAGTATGGGTGAGCAAGGCGGTTACTTAGTTCTATTACCTTGTTATTTATTTATTTTATTTTATGCCGTAAAAGGCTGCAAAATGAAAAGTTGGAAATAGTGTAGTTATTGATACGCTAATAGTTCTGGCAACCAGTTTACTGATTTGATTACTCCCCTAATCACAATCTAGTAGAAAAGCTCTGCAGTCTTAGTTAATTACCTTAGGTATTAACTTTGAAAGTTGAGGGTGCGTTAAACGATCACTTGATCGACCCTGAGTTCAGTATTGGCTCAGGGTTTTTTTATGATAAAATAGACTAATTGGCGATATTATATTTTAAAAAAATGTGTAAGCCATGTTTACTCTTTTAATGGTTCGTGTATATTCGGAGCTCATAAAAGATTCATATAATAAAAAGCAGTAAATCATTATGACTACACAACAACGCAAAGTAACAATTATATACTATTCTGATGATGGCTTAGAGCTTCATCACGAAGTTAAAATTTTTGAACAAAATGACGAAGGGCGAGTGGTTATTCCTCAAGCCTTTAAAGATGGGAAATCAATTATTGCGGTTTGTGATGGTGAGATTGAAATTCTTAATAAGATAGGTGACCGTATATTATCGGTTAACTATACGGCTTAATTAGCGGGCTAAATTTTATAGC
>Ga0105356_10001927_pt1 | contig 20763 bp, 21 predicted proteins | sample GOMGulsemesocosm_3_FD_83502 | JGI IMG/M metagenome (GOLD analysis project Ga0105356, IMG submission 83502) | Methane-oxidizing microbial communities from mesocosms in the Gulf of Mexico - GOM9D Gulf of Mexico | ecosystem: Environmental > Aquatic > Marine > Cold seeps | place: Gulf of Mexico... | reverse complement strand
TCATTATAAATATCAGGTTCATTTTCTTTACTTAACTTGATGGTTTTTGCGTAACAGCCACCTTCAAAGTTAAATACGCCATTATCATCCCAACCATGTTCATCATCACCAATTAATTGGCGTTTAGAATCGGTTGAAAGCGTAGTTTTACCTGTTCCTGATAAACCAAAGAATACTGCAACATCACCTTCTTTGCCAACGTTAGCACTACAGTGCATTGACGCTATGCCTTTAAGTGGTAATAGGTAGTTCATCATAGAGAACATACCTTTTTTCATTTCGCCGCCGTACCAAGTACCACCAATTAACTGAATTTTTTCAGTTAGGTTGAAGGCAACAAAGTTTTCAGAATTTAAACCTTGTTCTTTCCAATTTGGGTTGGTTGTTTTAGCACCGTTCATTACAACGAAGTCAGGTTCATAAGTTTTTAATTCTTCATCGCTTGGACGAATAAACATATTCTTAACGAAATGCGCTTGCCAAGCAACTTCAGTAATAAAGCGTACTTTTAAGCGAGTATCATCATTAGCACCACAATAAGTATCAACCACAAATAAGCGTTTGCCAGAAAGTTGTGTAGTCACTAAGCCTTTAAGCTCGCCCCATGTTTCTGTGCTCATTGGCTTGTTGTCATTTTTACCTTGATCAGACCACCAAACAGTATCGCGTGTTACATCATCACGCACAATATACTTATCTTTAGGAGAACGACCTGTAAAAATACCGGTATCGACATTAACTGCGCCAAGTTCAGTAACTACGCCTTTATCAAAGCCTTCTAGGCCTGCTTTTGTTTCTTCATTAAAAAGCAACTCATAAGATGGATTGTAAACAACTTCTGTAACATCATTAATGCCATATTGTGACAAATCAATTGAGTTTTCTGGGGCGGTCATAGCGAATTCACTCCTAAGGTATGACTAATTTTAATTTGTGGTTGGGTATAAAAGTTTTCATTGTGTTAATAATTCGACATTCTATTGGATTAATGCCCAAAACGAAAGTAAAAAATAACCTAAGATGAAAGTTTTCAGTATAAGTAACAGAAATAGTGAAAATAGCGAGAGATTTCTTTAAGGTAATTTTACAACAATAAGAGAAATAAGGGCTAGGAGAAGGTAGGAGTTGAACACTCTTTTAGGTAATAATTATCCAAAAGAGTGTTTTCTACAGAGTTATAGAAGAAAGTGAAAGTTTATAACTAATGTTTATGTTTCGAAATGAAACTTTTTAAATCATCATAATAAAAGTCATAAGTGGTTAAGCAATAATCACATGTCATAGATATTTTACTTTGTTCCGCAAGTATTGATTCTATTTCAGTCGACTCTACCTGTGAAATTGCCACTAAACATTTATCATGCGAACAGCCGCATTGATAGCTGACTGTCTGTGGTTCAAACAAGCTAACTTTTTCTTGGTGATATAAACGGTACAATAATGCTTGTGCTTCCAGTGAAAACACTTCGTCAGCTTTAATCGTATTGGTTAATTGTGATATATGCTCAAAGTCACTTTTTTGCTGAGTTAAATTTTCGTTGCTACCATCACCGTCAGGTAATAGTTGCACTAAACTACCAGCCACTTGTTGTTTATCATCATCACTAAAAAGCCAAATTTTAGTGGGTATTTGCTCAGACACTTCAAAATAATGCACTAAACACTCTGCCAGTGTTTCTTCTTCTAATGCAACTACGCCTTGATAGGCTTCACCCTTTTCCGGTCTAATCGTAATAACCATGGTGCCTTTGCCAATTAGTTCATTTAATGAGTTAGCTGTTGTTTGGGCTTGATCTGGTTTTAACTTGGCAATGCCACGAATTTTTTGATTGTGATCACCATTAACAGACATATAACCAATAGGACCATCACCTTGCAGCTGTACGGTGATTTCCCCTTCAAACTTTAATGTTGCACTAAGTAAACAGGTAGCAACCATCAGCTCACCTAATAACAAACGAACACCAAGGGGGTAATTATGGTTTTTAATAATACTTTGATAGCTTTTACTTAATTGTACTAATTCACCACGTACGTGCATATCATTAAATAAATAGCGATTAAGCACATCTGTGGTGGCAATCGTATTTGTAGTTATGTCGTTTTTAGACATAGTGCTTATATCCTTTCTTTAAATTCTCTAAGTTTTCGACGTTGTTTTTTGTCGGGTTTAGTATCGCTTGCTGGGCTGAGTAATATACCTTGCTTCCGCGCTAAGCTATTTTTTTCTCTTGTTTCTATGCTTTTACTGGTTTCTATATATAAGCTTTGTGCAAAAGTGGCGTCACGACGCTTATCCGCTAAGGCAATTACCTCAACTTCTTTTTCATCAAAACCTTGGCGAATCCTAATTGAATCACCAATAACAACAGACTTACCTGATTTAGTGCGTTGACCATTATAAAAGACCTTGCCACCATCAATCATTTGCTTAGCAATAGCGCGGGTTTTAAAAAAACGCGCAGCCCAGAGCCACTTATCTAATCGGGTTGAACTATTTTCATTTGATGTTGCCATATATACCCATGTTACTTCAATATACGAGTTTCAGGATTGTTGAATGATTCATAGTCAAGGAGGATTTATTTATTAATGGTCACTCAGGAGAATATGCTCCTGCATTCTCTAATAAGCTACATCCATGTAGCGTCCTTAAAAATAAATTCAACGATGAATATGACTTGTTCAGACATACCCGTAGGGCTGATTTAGAAATGTTTTATGCTACGTTATTCATTTCGATAAGGGAACAGCCATTATCTTCAATCAATGCCTTGCCTAAACCATTTCTAATTTCAGCTGAATCCTGCATATTAAAGTGACATGGGTATCAGTGTAATTTTTTATTAGTAAAGTAGGTCAATAATAAGTGCATAGATTTTTCTGAAAAATAACATATTTCAGCACGTACTGCGCTCATTTTCTGAGGGTGAATGTAAATAATAGTTAAAAATTTTGTGCTTTGCTTGTTGCGGAGCTAATGCTCAAGTATTATCAGACGATTAGGGTATTGGAAGTAAAGTATTTTTACTGTTATACCTATTTATATATATCGTACAACCATTAGATTAAAATAAAGATATGAAAAAATGGCTTTAAGCGACAATTTTACAACATTGGCCTCAAATTTGGCAAAATTACCCCAACAAAAAATTGCACAAGCTATTAGTTTTTTGCTGTTGGTTTATATTGCCTTCTTAGCCGCTAAAATAACCTGGTTGTTAGTACCACAAGAGCCAATAACATCAAGTTCAACAGCAGTGGTAGGTGTTAAACAGGCCAGCTCAACGGGACAAACTTTTAATATACCAGCATTGCAAGCACTTAATTTATTTGGCCAATACGATGAAGAAGTTAAAGAAGTTGTTGAACAAATTACTGATGCCCCACAAACGCGCTTACAACTTGTTTTATCAGGTTTAGTTGCTAGCGACAAAGCAGAAACGGCTGCTGCTGTTATTGAATACAAAGGAAAGCAAGAAACCTATGGAGTTGGTGATGTTATTATAGGTACTCGGGCTAGCCTTGAACAAGTACTGATTGACCGAGTGATTATTAAGCAATCAGGCCGTTTAGAAACCTTAATGCTGGATGGTGCTGATTATAACCAACCAGCTCAAAATGTTGCTATTAAAAAAGCGGCAATAAAGGCCGAGGAAAACAGCCGTAAAAAGTTGAATAAAGCGAATGTGGTAGATCACCGCTCGAATAATGAGTTAACACGAAGTGCAGCAAAATTAAGAGCTGATTTATCAAATGATCCTGGAAAAATAACAGATTATTTACGTATTTCACCAGCACGTAAAAGTGGGAAAATTGTGGGGTATCGATTATCCCCAGGTAAAGATCCTGAATTTTTTACCTTATCGGGTTTAAAATCTGGCGATATTGCGGTGCAAATGAATGGTTTTGATTTACAGAAACCATTAGAAGCAGCACAAGCGCTGACAGCGTTAAAAACGGAACGTGATATATCATTATTGGTTGAACGTAAAAATGATTTGATAGAAATAATCTTTAGTATTGATAATACATAACAATAATTATTTACAAGATTAATTATAAGACAAAAGCAATAAGGAATTTTTTCATGGGCACAACCTTAAACGTATTTGTGGTTAAGCAGTTAACTAACAAGTTTAAGCAACTTAAGCAATTGTGTGTGGTTTTGATAGCAGCACTTACCTTTAGTGGTATATGTAGTGTTGGGCAAGCGAGTGCAAATCAATATTCACCTAGCTTTAAAAATACTGAGATTGTTGAGTTTGTGACTATTGTAGGTAAAAACCTGAAAAAAACTATGATTGTTGATCCTAACGTACGAGGTAAAGTTAATGTACGTAGTTATGATGTTTTAACGGAAGAGCAATATTATCAATTTTTCCTGAATGTGCTTGAAGTATATGGCTTTGCCGCTGTTAAAATGGATAATAACATTATCAAAATCATTCGAAATAAAGATGCTAAAACTTCATCTATTCCGGTTGTTGGTAGCAATAGCGGTATCGTCGGTGATGAAATGGTTACCCGTATTGTTGAAGTGAAAAACGTTACCGTACGGGAATTGGTACCGCTATTGCGTCAATTATCAGATCAAGCTGGTGGTGGTAACGTTACTAACTATGACCCCGCAAACGTTATTATGCTTACCGGCACAGCAGCAACAGTAAACCGCCTAGTCAAAATTATTGAAAGAGTTGATAGAGCAGGCGATCAAGATGTAGAAATCATTAAACTACAGTATGCGTCAGCGGGTGAAATGGTCCGTATTATTGAAGCCATGAATAAGCCGACTGGTGGTAAAGCAGGGCAACCAACGTTTTTAATTCCAAAAATTGTTGCTGATGAACGTAGTAATAGCGTTATTGTTAGTGGCGAGGTTAAAGCACGTGAACGTGTAATTCGTTTAGTTAAACGTTTAGACAGTGAACTGGAAACTAGCGGAAATACGCGTGTTTATTACCTTAAGTACTCCAAATCAGAAGATCTGGTAAAAGTACTTAATGGTGTCAGTAAAACTATTGCTTCAGAGGCCGCCGCCACTACTTCAAAGTCGCGTAGTAAATCTAAAGTGGAAACTAGCATTGAAGCGCATGAGTCGACCAACTCCTTAGTGATTACAGGTCAGCCAGATATGCTGCGTTCATTAGAATCAGTTATTCGCCAGCTTGATGTACCCCGTGCGCAAGTGCATATTGAAGCGATAATTGTTGAAGTATTTGAAACTGACGGCGTACAACTAGGTGTGCAATGGTATCACGAGCAAGGTGCTTTTACACAGTTTACTAATGGTCCTGCACCTATTACAAGTTTAGGTGCAGCGGCACAAGCGGCACAAGGTGACAAGGCAAGTCAAACAACAATAACAAGTGCAGATGGAACGGTGACAACATCAGACAACCCAGACACTAATGGTGACTTTACGTTAGTCGCACAATTATTAGGCTCTGTTAGTGGCGGTATGTTTGGCATCATGAAAAATGATTGGGGTGCTATTGTGCAAGCAGTAAGCTCTGATAGTAATTCAAATATTCTAGCCACCCCTAGCATCACTACGCTTGATAATGAAGAGGCTTACTTTTTAGTGGGGCAAGAAGTGCCTATTATTACTGGTTCACAAACGGGCAGTAATAATAGTAATCCTTTTCAAACGGTTGACCGACAAGAAGTGGGTATCAAGTTATTAGTCACACCACAAATTAATGAAGGTAATAGTGTGCAATTAACTATAGAGCAAGAAGTCTCTTCGGTTAGTGGTGCAACGGGTGTGGATATTTCTATTAATAAACGTGAAATAAAAACAACTGTGATGGTTGAAACTGGCGCGACGGTTGTTTTAGGTGGTTTGATTGATGAAGATGTACAAGAAAGCGTGCAAAAAGTACCGCTATTAGGAGATATTCCTATTATTGGTCACTTGTTTAAGTCAACTTCAAACAGCACACGTAAACGTAATTTGATGGTGTTTCTTCGTCCAACGATTATCAGCGATGCAAAGGTTATGGATAGCTTAGCAAAAGAAAAGTATAACTTTATTCGTGCTGATCAAATTCGTAAGCAAGAGGAAGGTTTGTCACTAATGAGTAATGAAAAATTACCTATATTACAAGAGTGGCGTGATGACTTAGTATTGCCGCCTTCTTTTGATGACTATCAAGAAGAGTTACAGCAAGATAAAAGCCGCTCATTAGAAGACTCTTTACCAGAAGGCTATCTACAAGAAGGCTCTTTACCTGAAGGTAAATCAGTAGCGGATAGTTTATCAAAAGAGAATAACGATTAATGTCAGCCGACCTTATTCAAGCTACAGAAGTAGCAGTAGAGCACAGTGAACAACCACCTGAACTTGATAATCATGAATCAAACAATGTTGCTTGGCGTTTACCTTTCGCTTTTGCTAAGCGTTATAGTGTTTTATTCAGCAAAAATGAAACTGGTTACGTTTTACATTGTTTAGCTAATATTAGTTTAGAAACTATTGTTGAAGCTCGACGGATTATTAAAGCCCCTTTTAGTTTTGATGTTCAAGATATTGCATCGTTTGAATTATTGTTAACAGAGGCATATCAACGAGATTCCTCAGAAGCGCAACAAATGATGGAAGACATTGGTAATGAAGTCGATTTGTATTCGCTTGCTGATGAAATCACAGAAAGCGAAGATTTATTAGAAAATGAAGATGATGCGCCAATCATCAAACTTATCAATGCCATGCTCAGTGAAGCTATCAAAGAAAGTGCTAGTGACATTCATATTGAAACCTTTGAAAGTGCTTTACAAATTCGCTTTCGAGTTGACGGGGTATTGCGAGAAGTATTAAAGCCTAATCGAAAATTAGCCTCTTTATTAGTTTCTCGTATAAAGGTAATGGCGAAGCTGGATATTGCCGAAAAACGTATTCCACAAGATGGTCGTATTTCGCTGCGAATTGGTGGCAGAGCGGTTGATGTTCGAGTATCCACTATGCCAACAGGGCACGGTGAACGTGTGGTATTACGTTTGCTTGATAAAAATGCAGCTCGATTAGATCTTGAAGATTTAGGCATGACGGATACAAACCGTGCTAATTTTTCAACCTTAATAGAAAAACCTCACGGTATTATTTTAGTTACCGGACCAACAGGCTCGGGTAAAAGTACCACCTTGTATGCAGGCTTAACTCAAATTGATGAAAAACAACGTAATATTTTAACCGTTGAAGATCCAATAGAATTTGCTATTGAAGGCATTGGACAAACGCAAGTAAACACAAAAGTAGACATGACCTTCGCCCGTGGATTACGTGCCATTTTACGTCAAGATCCTGATGTAGTGATGGTAGGTGAAATTCGTGATTTAGAAACGGCTCGCATTGCTGTCCAAGCAAGTTTAACGGGTCACTTGGTATTGTCTACTTTGCACACCAATACGGCAGCAGGCGCTATTACCCGTATGGAAGACATGGGCGTTGAGCCTTTTCTACTCTCATCAAGTTTATTGGGTGTTTTGGCGCAACGGTTAGTCAGAACGCTTTGTCCTCATTGTCGAATGAGTCATTTACCTGATGAAGAAGAAAGAACTTTGCTGGGCTTACCAGAGGATAATAAGCAGCAGATTTATCGCGCTGTTGGTTGTACAGAGTGCAATTTTAAAGGTTACCGAGGCCGAACAGGTATTCATGAACTATTGGTGGTTGATGATACGGTTCGAGAAATTATTCATAATGGTCATGGTGAGCAGGCTATTGAAAAGCATATCCGTCAGCATACTGCTTCAATTCGCCGTGATGGCTTCGACAAAGTCATGTTAGGTAAAACTACTTTAGAAGAAGTGCTACGAGTAACAAGAGAAGATTAATAAAAGCACGGATTTTTAACAATAAATGCTTCAACGAATCGTTTGTTTTTCTCATATCGAGCATAACACGGTGGAGAAAAAGAACTAATGAATGACTATAAATATAAATATAAAGATGAGTAATGGCAGCATTTGATTACCAAGCGGTTGATAGCCGTGGCAAAACTAAAAAAGGTGTTATTGAAGGCGATACCCCAAGACAAGCACGGGCATTACTGCGTGAGCAAGGATTAATGCCGACAGAAGTTGTGTTGACATTATCCAGTAAAAAAAACAAATCAGGACAAAAAACGAATCGAAGCAATAAAGGTAAAGTGTCTGCTGCCGAACTCGCCTTAATTACACGTCAATTAGCGACCTTAGTAGAGTCCGGCTTACCCCTTGAAGAAGCGTTAGTTGCTATCGCTGAGCAGGGTGAAAAAAACACCATTAAAAGTATGATCATGGGGGTTCGCACCAAAGTTACCGAAGGATACGGTTTAGCAGAAAGCATGGCTGAATACCCTAAAGTATTTAATCACCTTTATCGTGCTATGGTCGCCGCGGGAGAAAAGTCAGGCCATCTAGACAAAGTTTTGAATCGTTTAGCTGACTATACCGAGCAACGAGAGCAAATGCGTTCGCAACTTATTCAAGCATTAGTTTATCCTATAATTATGACAGTCGTTGCGGTAGGTGTTATTGCTATTTTATTAACGAAAGTTGTACCGCAAATTGTCGGTCAATTTGAACATATGGGAGCGAGTCTCCCCAACTCAACTAAGTTTTTAATCGCCAGTAGTGACTTTTTACAAGCCAATGGCTTTTATATCGTTTTATTTATTGCCTTAGTCATGTTGATAATGTCGCAATTATTGAAAAAACCAAGATTTGAAATGGCATATCATCAGCGCGTTTTGGCGTTTCCGGGTATAGGAAAAGTGGCTAAAGGTCTTAATACCGCTCGTTTCGCTCGTACATTAAGCATACTTTCAGCAAGTGCTGTACCTTTATTAGAAAGTATGAGGATCTCTGGTGAAGTGCTTGATAATTTATATATTAAGCAGCAAGTAAAGTTAGCAGCGGACAAAGTGCGTGAAGGGGCAAGTTTACGTTTGTCGTTAGAGCAAACTAAGTTATTTCCCCCTATGATGTTACATATGATTGCTAGTGGTGAAAAAAGTGGCCAGCTTGAGCAAATGCTTGGTCGTGCAGCCGATAATCAAGATAAAGAGTTTGAAGCATTAGTGAATATATCATTGAAAGCCTTTGAGCCAGCTCTCATGGTAGTGATGGCTGGCGTGGTATTATTTATAGTGATGGCAATATTAGAGCCGATATTAAAATTAAATACCTTTGTTGGTGGTTAGTCCTTCGATAAGTAAAGAGTAAACCGGACAAGCTTCCTTCGACAGGCTCAGGACGAACAGAAGATATACTCGTACGTGCTGAGAGCCTCCGTTCATCCTGAGCGCGAAGCAGTCGAAGGGCAGAAAATAAATTTACATAAATAGGAAGTTAGGAATAAATAAATGAACAAACAAAAAATGCAGGGTTTTACGCTTTTAGAAGTCATGGTAGTGATTGTGATCATAGGTATGATGTTAAGTGTGGTAGTGCCAAACTTAATGGGTAGTCAAGATACCGCCAAATTACAAAAAACTGTACAAGATGTAACGGCGCTAGAAAACTCTTTAAGTATGTATAAATTAGATAATTATGATTATCCAAGTACAGAGCAAGGCTTAGAAGCGTTAACTGATCAAACAGATATAGAGCCTATTCCGCGTCGCTTTCCTGAAGGTGGTTATGTAAAACGTTTACCTAAAGACCCTTGGGGTAATGAATACATTTTATTAAACCCAGGCGAGCAAGGTAAAATGGATGTGTTTTCTTCAGGGCCAGATGGCGAAGTGGGCACCGAAGATGATATAGGTAATTGGAACCTAGGCGACTACCAATAATTTCGCCTAAAAAACTCTTACTCGGCGTTGCGAAATACTCGTTTAGCAGACTAAACGTCGCATTTAGCGCCTTGAGTAAGCGCCTTTTAGACTGAAATTTAAGCCTTACTTTTGGCTGAAATAAAAGAAAGCTAAAGATAATATATGAAAAGCAACAACCCGTTATTATTAAAACCAACAAGAAAAACTAAAGGCTTCACTTTGCTTGAAGTTCTCGTGGTTATTGCCTTAATTGGGTTGATTATTTCTAGCGTGCAGTTTAATTTTTCAGGTAAACGCCCTGAAGACACGTTAAAAAAAGTCAGTTATCAATTTAGCGAATTATTTGAAAATGCCGCCAATTATGGTTTATTGAACAATATTGAACTTGGCCTATATATCAATAAAAACACCTATCGCTTCTTAGGGTATGACGGCGTTAAATGGAGTGAAATAGCGCAGCAAGATTGGTTAGCAACGCAAGAGCTACCTGAAGGAGTAACCTTAACACTTACTTTGGATGACTTACCCATTGAAGAGCCCTTACTGTTTGATTCCTCAGTATTCAATGGTGAAAGTGAAGAGTATCTTTCTTTTAAAGCAATTGAAGAAGCAAAAAAAGCGAAGCAAGAAAAGCAATTGCTACCTCAAGTTTATATTTTGTCTGGCGGCGATATCACTCCTTTTAGCCTAACGTTTCACTTTACTGAAGAAGCCTCCTTGTATAATGATTTATCTGAACTAGGTTATCGGGTAACTGGTATCTATAGCACGCCGTTAACAGTAGAGGGGCCAACATTGGATGATTGACGATAAACAATCAAAAAAATCACTTGGTTTTACCTTAATTGAAGTGATGCTCGCGATGGCTGTTTTCTCTATTGCTGGTATAGCGTTACTCAGTGCAGCCAGTAATAATGCACGTAACATTGGTTATTTAGAAGAAAAAATGTTTGCAAATTGGGTTGCTGCTAATCAGCTTGTATCAAGCCATTTAGTGACAACATGGCCACCAAAAAACAATTTAAAAGGAGAAGTAGAATTAGCGGGTAGGGCATGGTTTTGGCAGCAAAAAGTAATCCAAACGACGGACAAAGACATGCGTGCAATTGTGATGGAAATTCGCTTAAAAGAAGATGATGAACTCGCAATTAGTAGCTTAACTACCTATGTTTCTAAGGTAGAAAAATAATGCCATGTTGCAAGCAAAAAGGCTTCACTTTATTAGAAGTGTTAATTGCAATCGCCATTTTTTCCATTATTAGCTTATCAAGCTTTTCTATTTTCGATACTGTTCTAAAGGGTGATGAAATTGCTAAGCAGCGCAGTGAACGCCATAATGAACTACAACGAGCCTTTTTGATTATAGAGCGAGACATTTTTCAGATTGCTCGTCGGAGCGTTCGCCTAAATGGTGAATCACCTTTAGAAAACTTTTTACAAACATCAGGAGATGCTTTTACTTCTGATGAACAAGCACTTGCTTTTGTTCGCCATGGATGGACCAACCCTAATTTGTTGTTACCTCGCAGTGACATGCAAGCCGTGGCGTATAGGGTGGTTGATGAAACGTTAGAGCGGTTACACTTTAATTTTGTTGATGCTGTGGTTGGTGAAGAGCCAAAAGTCAGACCGTTAATAACAGGTGTTTCAGAGCTAACATTTGAATACTACGACGGTAAAAAATGGCAAGAGACTTGGTCAGGTAAATCTTTACCATTTGCAATTGCTATTGAAGCTGACACTAAAGATTATGGTGTTATTCGTCGACAATTCTTAGTGGCAGGAAATAATGAAACAAAAAATAGCGCTTTAGGTGGAAGCTGATGAGCATTTCATTATCAAAATACAACAAACAACTAGGTGTCGCCTTAATTACCGTTATGTTAATTGTTGCGCTATGTGCTGTTATTGCCAGCCAAATGACTGCTCGCATGCAAATGCAAATGCAACGTAGCGCTAATGTTACTTTTAATCAACAAGCTTATTGGTATGCGATGGGCGCAGAAGCTTTTACCAAAAGGGTGTTAATCACCGCCTTTAAAAAAGATGAAGATGTTACTCACTTAGGGCAAATTTGGGCGCAAGGAGAAACAACATTTCCTGTTGATTTTGGTGAAATATCGGGCGAAATAACCGATTTACAGAGCTGCTTAAATTTGAATGCACTTCGTGCCCCTTTAATCAATAAAGATGGTGGCGGTACGCCCAGCAATAATACTAAAGTACCCGCTAGAGAGGCCTTTGAAACCCTATTGACTAACCTTGAGATTGACGGTATTAGCCAGTTTGAAGCCGAATCAATGGCTGACTCGTTAACTGACTGGTTAGATGAAAATGGTCGCATTAGTGGCTCAGGTGGTGCTGAAGATGATGATTATGCGTCGCGCGAGTTTCCCTACCTTGCAGCCAATAATTATTTAGCCAGCATTAATGAGCTAAGAGTTGTTGCGCATTTTTCCCCAGCTATTATTAATGCAATCAAACCTTATGTCTGTATCATACCTGACAGTTATCAACACGAAATTAATATTAATACCATAGACGCAGATCAGCCTGAACTACTACAGGCGTTGCTTGATTCTACTTTGGAAGAAGCGGAGCAAATATTGAGTGCTAGACCGAATGAGGGTTTTGACACTATTCAAGATTTTCATAATTTGGAAGAAGTAACCAAATTGAATATTATTGACAGTAAAAAAGATCAGTTTGTAGTTGATAGCGAATACTTTACACTAAAAGCCAGTGCCAGTTTTAATAATAGTTTTTTTGCTATGAACTCGGTAATGAAGATAACGAATAATAAATATATTGATGTGATGAGTCGCACCATAGGACGCAATTAATGGCCGAAATTTTATACATACGCTTAGGTAGCCAAGCTCAAGATGAAATATCTTGGTTGGTTTTTAGTTCGGTCGAGCAAGAGATAATTGCCAGTGGCGTGTTAACTAGCGCGGAGCTGTTAACTGAGTTAACCGCTAAAGCACAACAACGTTTGGTAAAAGTATTTGTACCAGGTAGTGATGTGCTATTAAAGCGTGTTTCTATGCCAACTAAGTCACAGCGCTCTATTCGTGCCGCAGTACCTTATATGCTCGAAGATGAATTAGCACAAGATGTTGATGATTTGTTTTTTTCCTACGCGGATATCGCCAGTGATGAGGATGAAAATAACTGCTTTGTTGCTATTGTTGAGCGCGCCCAAATGCAAATGTGGCTCACATGGTTGGCTGATGCAAAACTTAAAGTAAAAACACTGCAACCTGAAGTACTGGCTATGCCTTATACAAAAGGCCAATGGAGCGCTATTGCTTTACACTCTTCAGCAAGCAACGAAAGTGACGCAATAAACCAAATTGTGATACGCCAAGGCGAGTGGCAAGGTTGCACACTTGATAGCGAAGCATGGCGTTTTACCGCAAAGCATATTTTTTCAAACCCAATTCCATCAAAAAACTCTGAGGAACAACAAGAGCATAGTACTGTCACCATTAATGCTTATTCTGAGTTACCGACTTTTCAAAACATTAGTAGTAATATCACGGTAATTAAAGGCGAAGAAGAATTACCTTTAGCCTTGTTTGCACAACATGCTCAACACAGTTCGTTTAATTTATTGCAAGGCGAATTTAAACTTAAAGAGCAACGCTCTATAAAATTAACAACCTGGTTATGGGCTGCGAGTATAGCGGTATGTGCTTTGTTATTGAATGTGGGTTATAAAAGTGCGCAACTGTGGCAGCTATCTTCACAACAAGCGCAAGTCGAAGCACAGATTATTGAGCGTTATAAAGCCGCTTTTCCTGCCACTAAAAGAGTACGCATTGGTACGATAAAGTCACAATTGAATAAAAAAATTGCTCAATTAGGTGGCGAAAGTGATAGCAGCGGCTTTTTAGCCATGCTATCAAAAGTACAACCGGCTTTTGCTAAGGTACCAGCGTTAAAGCCAGAGTCATTAAAGTTTGACGGTAAAAGACAGGAATTACGCCTACAAGCAGTTTCTAATGATTATCAGCATTTTGAACAATTTAAAGCAGCGCTTAATAGTGCCAACTTAGCAGTGAAGCAAGGTGCACAAAAGAACCAAGGTGAACAAGTTTCGGGTTCGTTTAGTATTAGTAATAGGCAGATTAGTGAAAGTAAGGGGCGCTCATAATGGAGTTATCTTCAATAAAAGCGTGGTGGCAAGGGCTTAATATTCGTGAGCAACGTTTAATGCTAGTGATGAGTTCAGTGATCGCTGTATTTTTGCTTTATAGCTTACTATGGCAGCCGTTAAATGAAAATCTATCGAAAACGGAACAAAAGCTTGCTAGTAGACAAGCATTATTGTCCTGGGTTACTGAAAATACTGCTCGTTATCAAAATGTTAAAGTAATAAATGGTGGCAAAAAAAGCCGTGGTAGTTTGTCTAGTGTTATCAACCGTACAGCAAATCAGCAACAATTAACCATTACTCGGATGCAACCTCAAGGTGATAACGTACAGGTATGGCTTGATAGTGCCCCTTTTACCCAGTTGTTATTTTGGCTTGAGCACTTAGCTAATAACGAAGACTTGCAAGTACAAGCAATCGACTTAACCCAAACTGACAAGCAAGGTGAGGTTCGTGTACGTCGTTTACAATTAGGTCGAAAATAGCTTTTCATTTTACGATGAAAACAATATTGGCACCAAGCTGCAGAGCCAAGTATCCGAACTATGCATCTGAACTATGCATTAGAACTAAGTGCCTTAATTAGGCGTTAGAAATATTACAGTAGAGAACATAAATGAAAAAGAAGTTTGCCATCGGCGTTGTTTTTTTAATGACTTACCTTGGATTTTTAGTCGCGACATTACCAGCAACTGTATTGCTTAACCAAATTTCATTGCCAAAAAACATTTCGCTGTCAGGCGTCAGTGGTAGTGTATGGCAAACAAGTATTGAGCAAGCTGTTGTTGGCGAGGTGGTGATTAAAAAAATTCAATTGGAGTTAAGCTTCTGGTCTTTATTTACTTTAGTTCCTACAGTGCCAGTAACTTTTGGTGATCCATTATTAGTAGGTCCTGAAGGCAAGTTAGACATTAGGTTATCTCAAGAAGAAATCAAAATAGATAATTTGAGCTTATTGTTAAAGGCTAATGAAGTTGCTCAGAAACTTTCTTTACCTATACCTGTTACGGCGCAAGGCGATGTTGAGATTACTTTAGCGCATGCCGCGATTGACATAACAGACAATAACAAGTGTATCGCTGCTGATGGTTTGGTTACATGGTCAAAAGCAGGAGTGATTGCTTTAGAAGAAAATATCAAGTTAGGTAATTTAAATGCCGATATTACTTGCGAAGATGGTGCTTTGGCATTGCTATTGTCACCTAAGAATGATTTAGGCTTAACCCTTAATACCTATGTGCGCCAAAACGGACGTGTTTCAGGTAGTGGCTTTTTACAGCCAGGCGCCAAATTCCCAAAAGCGCTAAATAGCGCATTACCTTTTTTAGGGCGTAAAGATAACCAAGGGCGCTATCGATTATCTTTTTAGGTTATACCAATCTCACTAAATATGTGATCATTTCTACTTGTTAAAACGACCAACTACTTCGTTATTTATTTAATAATTAGAACAACTAGTTATTGAAATAAATGCCTTGTATTTGGCCGCTTTTCCTACGTATAAAATAGATCACCTAATTAATGAAACTGGTATTACTAGCTATAAACTACTTTATTGGGTTTGCCAAAATATCTTTAGTTAACTCACGGTAATCAGAAATTGAAGTAAAGTCAGCGATGTTATTCGCTGGTTTTTTACTGTCCGGATTTTCTACCGCTAAAATATGTTTAATGCCGTATTTTTTAGCTGACTCTAAAACAGGTAAACTGTCATCAACAAATAAGGTTTTATTTATATCAAAACCTTGCCTGTCTTGCAGCCTTTGCCAAAGTAGCTGAGATTCTTTCACTACACCAAACTCATGAGTAGAATAAAGTACGTCGAAGTACTTATCTAATTGAGTACGTTCAATTTTTAACGATAAGGCATCAGGGTGTGCATTGGTTACTAGAATAACCTCGCGACCGCTTTGTTTTAAGGCGTTTAGAAACTCATCGGCATCTTCACGCAATTGAATTAGATGCTGTATCTCGCGTTTTAAAAGCGGAATAGGCATTTGGGTAAACTCAGTCCAATAATCTAAACAATACCACTCAATAGTACCTGACAGCTCTTGATAGCGACCCATGAGTTTTTGTTTCGCCTCTTCAATGCTAATGCCATGTTGTTCACTGTAGCGAGCAGGAAAGTGCTCTAACCAAAAGTGGTTATCAAAGTGTAAATCTAAAATTGTTCCATCCATATCGAGTAAAACAGTAGAAATTTTTGACCAATCGAGCATTTAGAGGTTCCATAATTGATGTTTATCGTGTCATTATAACCGTAATCAATTGAATTAATAATTAAACTTAAAAGCTTATGGCAGGGATAAACCAATTACCAAAAATTAATGGTCAAAAACAAGTCGCTAAAAGTCGTTTGTTTACGGTTGAGCAGCTTGATTTAACCTTTAGTAATGGCGAACAGCGTCAATACGAGCGTATACCTGGTTCGGGGAACGGTGCGGTAATGATAGTACCTATGCTTGACGACGATACCTTATTATTAGTTAGAGAATATTGCGCAGGTACCCATAGCTATGAGCTAGGTTTTCCAAAAGGTTTAATAGACCCTGGTGAAAGCCCAGAACAAGCTGCGAACAGAGAGTTAAAAGAAGAGATATCGTATGGCAGTGAACAACTAATCCCCCTTTCTCAAATGATGATGGCGCCGGCATTTTTTAATGCAAAAATGGATATCTTCATCGCTCAAGACTTATATGCTGCAGAATTAGAAGGCGATGAACCCGAGCCTCTAGATGTGGTGCCTTGGGCAATTAAAGATTATAAGAATTTATTACAACAGCATGATTTTAAAGAAGCACGCAGTATTGCAGCATTAATGTTGCTTATTGATCATCTTTTCCCAACAGACTTAGGATAAAGCATGAGTAATGAAAGGTTATTAAATATTGCCCTTGAAAGCGCTAAGAAAGCGGGTGTAGAGGTGATGAAATATTATCGAGACAAGAGCTTCACTGCAGAGCTTAAAGAAGATGAAAGCCCAGTAACGAATGCTGATATTGCCGCCAATGATATTTTGATGGATCAACTCAGAACCTTAACACCTGATATTCCTATTATCTCTGAAGAAGTAGGTGCAGTCTCTTTATCTCAACGTAAAAATTGGTCTAAATATTGGTTGCTTGATCCTATTGACGGCACGGGTGAGTTTATAATTGGCAGTGGTGACTTTGCAGTTAATGTTGCTTTAGTTGAAAATGGCTGGCCAAGTATTGGGGTTATTCATGCCCCGGATCACCATTTGACTTATTATGCTCAAACCCACTTAGGAGCCTTTAAAGAGTGCAATGTTCAAGGTAACTCTCAAGAGGGAGCAAGCCAATCAAGCCATCAAATTCAAGTTGCTGAGTATGAAGAGAGTCGCCGCATTAAAGTGGCTATCAGTAGACGGCAGCAACTTCATTTGATGGGGCAATACTTAAACGATGATTATGACTATGATTATGTTGCTTTAGGTAGCTGTTCTCTCAAGAACTGTTTGATTGCTGAAGGTGGTGCTGACTGTTACTTACGCGTTGGTGTTACTGGTGAATGGGATACAGGTGCTAGCCAATGTATATTAGAGCAAGCAGGTGGAACTATTATAAACAGTGAATTTAACCCTATGACCTATAACAAAAGAGAAAGTCTACTTAACCCCGACTTTCTTAGTTTAGGCAATCAAGATATCCGTTGGAAGGATGTTATAAAAGCACACAGAAAGGTTTATTGATTCTGGATTTTATTTTCGTTATCAAATTGCTCTCGCGGTAAAATATTAACGCTTTCATGAAGCTCTGAATAGACTATTACCGCACTGCCTTGTTGCAGTTGTAATTTAACTTGGGCAATTTTATCTGCTTTACTGGCATCAATAACACCATATTCTGTACCTTCGCGTAAAATAAAATCCTCAATAATGGCGATTAGTGTTTCTTCGTTAATTTGTTCTAATGGGATTATCATCTATTTTTCTCAGTCTCTATCGTTAAATATTTATTCAAAAATTCGGGCACACGTTGCTCTAACCAATATTTTGGTTTTAATGGATTATTGCCATAAATAAATCCAACATGGCCACCATTGTTCGACACTTCAAATGTTAAGTGTTCGGGGAGTTTTTGTTGTGGTATAGAGCGCTTATGATTTAGAAAAGGGTCATCAGCAGCGTGTATAAACAAGCATGGTTGCTTAATCTTTGCCATAACCTGATTACCACTGGCTTGTTGATAATAATGTTGGGCATTAGTAAAGCCATTAAGTGGCGCTGTAACATAATCATCAAAATCATAGAGAGTTTTAATACTTTCCAGCTTTGTTTTATTAAGGTTACTGATTATATTTGTAGTTACTTTTTCTAAGGTGCTACTTTTGAGCATTTGTAATAAATACTTTTGGTATAATCGAGAAAAACCTTGGTTAATACGAGCACTACAACTGGCCAAATCTAAAGGTGCACAAATAACCGCAGCCGCGCGATACGGGTTATTAGGTACTTGTGCTAAATATTGGGTAAGAACATTGCCCCCTACAGAAAAACCTAACACTGAAAATGCACAATGTTGATAGCGAGTAATAAGCTGCTCAGTTAAATAACTAATATCTCTTATATCAGCTGAATGATAGGAACTTGCCTGTCTGTTTGGTTTACCGCTACAACCTCGAAAATGCATCAACACAGCAATCCAGCCACAAGCGCTAATGGCATTTAGCATTCCTTTAGCGTAATGACTATCTTTAGAGCCCTCTAAGCCATGTAATATCACAATTATTGGTTTAGTATTATTTTTTTCTGGTCGCTCAGTCCAGGCTAAATCAATGAAATCGCCGTCAGGTAATTCTAGCGTTTCAGCGTAAGTGATGAGTTTTTGATTACGTCGAAAAAATTTAGCAACTAGCGTTTGAGCGTGGGCGTTAGTGAGCCACCAAGCAGGCTTGAATTTACTTGCAGAATACATGTTTAGTAATACTAGGGTAGGATAAGCTAGATTGTACGATAAAGCGTATGGTTAGGCTATCATCATATGATTAAACTCAATGATGAAGTATTTTAATGTATTGGAAGGTAATAATATACTACCTTTGCGCTTACTATATTATCAGGGTTATTAACCATAATATTCAGTATAGCAAAGGTATTAATTTAAAAACGAATAGTGCTTTGCGTTATTAGTTATCTTCGTTGATATTTTTAAGAAAATAATAAACATAAAATGCACAAATACCCAGCATGATGGCGATGCCACCAAAGGCAAACATTACAACAGAATCATTAGCTAACATATTTAAAAAGTTCATGTGAGGCTCCTTATATTTTTGATATCAATATTATAAGAAGTTGCACTCAACTAGATTGTGATTTAGATCAATATAAGTCTTTCTTTTGCGCCATTTCTGCTTTAAGTCTTTCCTGATCTTTGATTTTTTTGTAAATTTTGTTGGCTTTTTCAATGGCACTATCAATTTTTGCTTTTGACAATTGACGTTCATCTAATAAGCGACTTTGGTTGGCATCAGGGTAACTATTCCAAGAAGCGATAGTGTTCCAGACTAAAGACATCTCAGCGCTTTTTTCTACACCTTTTCCTTCACTGTACAGTAAGGCTAAATTATATTGTGCTAGGGCATAGTTTTGGTCGGCAGCACTTTGATACCAGCGAGAAGCTTTAAAGTAATTCTGTTTTACACCCGTGCCATTAGAAAACATTACGGCTAAATTGAATTGAGCACTCGCTAGCCCTTTTTTAGCTGCTTCATAGGTTAACTCTTGAGCTTTTTTCAAATCCTGTGGTACTAATTTACCTTCACTATAAATTAAGGCTAATTCAAATTGGGCGTCAGGATAATTTTGTTTAGCTGCTAGTTCAAATAAAGCTAGCGCTTTCATGCCGTCTTTGGGAACACCGTACCCATGCTGGTAAACGATAGCCATTTGATATTGAGCTGGAGAGTACCCTTCAGCTACTAAGGGGCGAAACTGCTCAATAGCGGCATGAAACTCACCACGATTCAACTCGTAAATACCAAGCTCAAGATCATTACCTTGGCTAAGGTTTGAAAAAGCGCTCAGAAATAAAAAAAGTAATGACACTATCTTAGTTGGCATAGTTTTCTCTTTGAGGTTGATGATGTAAGTGCTGATTAATATATATTAATTATAGTGTAGCTTAAATTTTAATTTATGAGGCTTGGATCTCTTCAATTTTTTCAGCTAACTCTAACCATAACATTTCATTTTCTTCTACTTTATCTTTTAAGCTTGCTTGCAACTTTAATTGTATTGTTAATTCACTTTTATTTTCTGCTTGGTAAATCTCACTGTCACTAAGTAATGCTTCTACCTGCGTTAATTCATCTTGCCACTGGTGAATTTTTTTCTCTAATTTATCGGCTTCTTTACGCAGTGGTGCTGATTTCTTGCGCAGCTCAGCTTGTTGTTGTCGTAACTGTTTTTTATCTACACCTTTGTCTGCGCTGCTTTTAGTACTTCCTGTAGTCTGTTTTTTATCGTCATTAAGCCATTGTTGATAATCATCAATGTCACCACTAAAGTCACTCACTTGGCCATTAGCAACTAGATAAAATTCATCAACGCAAGACTCAAGTAAAAACCTGTCATGGGCAATTAAGATAATTGCGCCACCAAAATCTTGTAATGCCATCACTAGCGCTTGACGCATTTCTAAATCTAGGTGGTTGGTTGGTTCATCAAGTAATAATAACTGAGGTTTTTCTAAAACAATTAATGCTAAAACTAAACGTGCTTTTTCACCACCAGACATGGTATTAACCGACTCTAATGCTTGATCGCCGCTAAAACCAAACTTACCTAAAAAGCTTCGCGCTTGTGGCTCACCTAAT
>Ga0105356_10001921_pt1 | contig 20787 bp, 19 predicted proteins | sample GOMGulsemesocosm_3_FD_83502 | JGI IMG/M metagenome (GOLD analysis project Ga0105356, IMG submission 83502) | Methane-oxidizing microbial communities from mesocosms in the Gulf of Mexico - GOM9D Gulf of Mexico | ecosystem: Environmental > Aquatic > Marine > Cold seeps | place: Gulf of Mexico... | reverse complement strand
GCTTAACGTCCCCATAATATTAGTTTGGGCAAACGAAAACGGATCTTTAATAGATCTGTCTACATGTGATTCTGCAGCAAGATGAATTACACTATCAATTTCATAATCGATAAATACTTTTTTTACGTTATCAAAATCACAAATATCACATTTCACAAATGTGTAATTATCTTTGTCTTCAACATCTTTTAAATTGGCTAAATTTCCAGCATAGGTTAGCACATCCATATTTACAATATGATATTCTGGATATTTATTAACTAATAACCTCACAACATGAGATCCAATAAACCCAGCGCCACCAGTAACTAAAATATTTTTCATTATTTATTTCTTTTCAATTTTTTTAATACATTTTTTCAATGACTCTCTCCAATTTAAAATCGACACCTCAAAATCATCTTTTATCTTACTTTTATTAAGTATCGAATATGGTGGTCTTTCTGCAGGTGTTGGATAGTCTTTTGTTTCAATTGGCAAAACTTCACAATCAGTTTTACTAAACTCCATTATCGCTTTTGCAAAATCATACCAAGAAGCTGCTCCTTCATTTGAATAATGATAAATTGAACCTTTTTTGTTTAATTGATCATATTTAGATAGTATATCTAAACATACAAAGGCTAAATCATTCGAGTTTGTAGGAGTTCCTACCTGATCTGCGATCACTCCAAGAGATTCTCTTTCATTTCCTAATCGCAACATTGTCTTTACAAAGTTATTACCAAATTCAGAATACAACCAGGATGTTCTAATGATAATAGCATTCATATTAGAATCAATTATTATTTCTTCTCCATGTAGTTTTGTTCTCCCATAAACCCCTAACGGATTTGTAGCGTCACTTTCTTTATATGGACTGTGATTCTTTCCTTCGAATACATAATCTGTTGAGATATGGATTAATTTGCCATTAACCTTTTTTAAAACTTTGACTAAATTGGCAACTCCAAAAGTATTTACTTTTTCTGCTTGATCAAATTCTTCCTCGGCTTTGTCAACCTGTGTATAAGCGGCACAATTAATTATTGAATTAATATTATTATGTAACACATAACTTTCTAATTCATTAAAATTACAAATATCAACAATTTTAGAAGTTGCAAAGAAAAAATTCATGGTTGGATATAGCGATGAAATAGACTCTATTTCAGATCCTAATTGACCTGAGGCTCCTGTAATTAGAACATTCATTATTCAAAAGGTGTTTCAAAATCATTAAAAGAAGTTAGTTCTTTATCTTTATCAGATAATAGTATTTCATCTTTCTCTAACTCCCAATTAATATTCAAATCAGTATCATTCCACATGATACCATCTTCGTCATTTGGAGAATAACTATTATCTACTTTATAGGCAAAAGTTGCAAACTCACTTAATACAACAAAGCCATGAGCAAATCCTTTAGGAACAAATAATTGACGCTTATTTTCTCCAGAAAGCATCACAGAAACATGTTGCCCATAGGTCTCAGAGTTTTTTCTTAAATCTACTGCTACATCTAACACTTCTCCCACAATACATCTAACTAACTTCGCTTGAGAAAATGGGGGCTTTTGAAAATGAAGACCTCTTAAAACTCCTTTGGAGGATTTTGATTCATTGTCTTGAACAAAGGTATTCCTACCTATGTTTTTTTCAAATTCATTCTGGTTGTATGATTCCAAAAAATATCCTCTTGCATCTCCAAAGACATTAGGTTCAATGATTACAAGATCAGAAATTTTTGTTTTTATAAAGTTCATTTTATTCTTTAATCAATTTTAATAAATATTGGCCATATCCATTTTTCTTTAATGGTTCTGCAAGCTTTTTAACCTGATCTGCATCAATATATTTCATGTAGTATGCAATTTCTTCTAAACAAGCTACTTTTAATCCTTGTCTTTTTTCTATGGTCTCTATAAACTGCCCTGCCTCCATTAGTGAATCATGTGTACCCGTATCTAACCAAGCAAAACCTCTTCCCAGTAATTCAACTTTTAAGCTTTCTCTCTTTAAATACTCTTGATTTACTGAGGTGATCTCCAATTCTCCTCTTTGAGATGGCTTTACATTTTTAGCTATTTGAACAACTTCATTTGTGTAAAAATACAATCCAACTACAGCATAGTTCGATTTTGGTTCAGTAGGTTTTTCCTCGATAGAAGTCACATTTCCATCAATATCAAACTCAGCAACACCATATCTTTCTGGATCATATACATAATATCCAAAAACCGTAGATTTGTTATGCTGTTCTACATTCCTCCTTGCATTTTGTAATGTCTTCGTTAATCCGCTTCCGTAAAAGATATTATCTCCCAAAACCAAACACACATCATCATTGCCAATAAATTCATCACCAATAATAAAAGCTTGTGCCAATCCATCTGGACTCGGTTGTTCTTTATATGATAGTTTAATTCCTATATCAGTACCATCACCTAACAGCTTTTCGAAATTTGGTAAATCTTCGGGTGTAGAAATGATCAATATTTCTTGAACTCCAGCCAACATTAAAACCGATAGTGGATAATAAATCATCGGTTTGTCGTAAATAGGTAACAACTGTTTAGACACTCCTTTTGTAAGTGGATATAAACGAGTTCCGCTTCCTCCTGCTAAAATTATTCCTTTCATTTTTTAATTCAATTAAATAAAAAAATTATCTGAGAAGTTTAGTATATATAAATACTCTTATAAATGATGGCGCCAGTCTAACAGGGATCGTTAAAAGAATAAATTTTAGTAGCTCAAAAAAATTAATTAAGCCAATTTTATATCTGTAAAATAATATTTTAAACTCAGATTTAGCATATTTATACCCTCCTCTTCTTTTATATGTATCATCAGATATTCTAAAATACAATAAACTTTCTGGTATATTAGCAAATATATAATTATTAGAATAAAGTCTTAACCATAAAAAAATATCTTCTTTTAAAAAGAAGGGTTTATAATTACCGGAATTAATTACTGCTTCTTTTTTAAAAACCACAGTTGGATGACTTAAAGGGCATCTTCCTTTTAACTTTTTAATAATATCTTGATGTTTTTCTGGCACTCGTCTCACAGATTTAACATTATCAATTGTATTAATAAATTCATCAATAAACGTTCCGAGAACACTTACGTTGGGGTTTTTAAATAAAAAACTCATTTGTTTATTAAATCTTTCTGGGTAAGCTATGTCATCAGTATCCATTCTTGCAATATATTCAAATGAACAATGCTTTACCCCTTCCTGTAAAGCCAAACCTAAACCAACGTTAAACTCAAGTTCAACAAATTTTGTTGGTGAGCTAACTGAAAACAACTCTAAAACCTCATTTAATTCTTGAGTTAATGGACCGTCCTTAACGATAATTATTTGATTTGGCTTTAATATTTGATCATCCCAAATACTTTTTAATGCTTCTTTTAAAAATTTTGGATTTTCTTTTTTATATACTGAGATTAACACCGAAAATTTCATCATTGTTATAAATTGGATTTAATTTCATTCTCAATTTCAATAATTCCTTTATTGAATGAAACAAGAGCTTTAAACTCTAAAATTTCTTCTGCTTTTTTAGCATTAACTGAGAATTTGCTATTAATTGCTTTTCTTGTCATGCCACTAGGTGTATTTTTCTCCCCTCCCAAATCTGTTTTCAAATACTTAATTAAACTATTATTTACCGATTTATACTTATAACTTCTAATTTTTTTTAATAAACCAATAAAAAAATCTAATCCTCTTCCGATTGGGGTTTTAAACCAAAGGATAAATAATGAATTCTTTAGAAAAGAGGTACTAAATTCTTTAGAGCTAGAATTAGAGATAAAAACTTTTCCAGATGGAAGCTCTAGTTTAGTAAGTATACTTTTATGCCTCTCTATAAAATAATCCCAAGATATTTTTTCTTCATTGGTAATTAAGAATTTCAACATTCTATTTTCACTCATATCAGTAATCATCTTTAAACATGTCGATTTAAAGATTGATAATACTACATCGTCCACATATATAGCATTACATTGTAAATTTCCTTTATGAGGTATATCTACAGCTGACGATTTAGATAAATAAAATGCGTACTTAGTCCAATTCCCACCAAGTCCATATACAATTGTTGGTTGTAATACTATTATTTCTAAATTATTCCTTTCATTATTTAATAACTTTTCTATCCTTCTTTTTTCTAATGAATATGGATCACCTAATTGAGAATATGAACTTTGTTCATATAAAACTCCAATAGTATTAGAATCATAAACAGAGATCGTACTTAAATGTATTATCCGCTTTATATCATTAATTTTACAAGCTTCAATAATATTTTTTATCCCTTCAATATTCTCTTTATAAGAATGATCAAAAGCCAAATGAATAAAAATATCACAATTTTTAGAATGCTTTATAATACTTTTTTTATCAGACAATGATACATTTACATATTGTATATTATCTCTTGTTTTTTCTTCTCCTTTATGCGTTAGTGCTATAATTTTATCAAATTTCAAACTATATAATTCAAGAAATTTACTCCCAATAAAACCAGTGCTCCCAGATACTATAATTTTCATTTTATTTATTAATTAAATGATTTACTAACTTACATGCTAATGCAGAAATTGTTAAACCGTTATTGACATTACCAGCAGTAGTAAATACAGAACCGTCACATATAAACAGATTATCAATACCAAAAACTTTAAGGTTTTTATCTACAACTCCATCATTTTTATCATTTGACATTCTAGCAGTCCCAACATGGTGTATTGCTGATGTATAAATACTTTCCCAGTCAAAATCACTTTCTTTATGAGTAAACTTATAATTTTCTTTTGGAAAAATCTCTTTTAAAATTTTATCATACCATATCTTTACACTTTCAACATCTTCTTTTAAAACTTTCCATTCAACATTACTAATTGGATATCCCCATTTATCTTTTTGCTTTGATAAAGTTACTTTACTACTGGGATTTGGAATTTGTTCAGTAACAAAAAACAAATCAGCATATTTAAAAGTCACATTTAAAGAATATTTATAAGACAATATTTGCCATATAATATTAGGACTTGAAATCACTTTCCAGAAATCTTTTAATGTCACACCACCATCTTTAAATGCTAATAATGATAATTTCACTTTTTCTGACTCATTGTTAATCCCTTTCACAAAAGAAGGTCTAAGATAAAAGTTATGATTTGGTAATTTTAACTTCTTTTGAATATCATTCTTAAGTTCAATTCCTGTTTTAATTTTACTTTTATTACTTAGTTTTAAATCGGAGTAAATGGGATATTTATCAGGTTTTAAAAATTCTATTTGACATAAATTACCCATAGGATGGTCCATTAAATATTTTCCAATATTAGAATTATCAATATTAGAATTCAACAACAATCTGGGAGTCTCTAGCGCTCCAGAACAAATAATAAACTCGTCAGATTCAACATATGAGTAACTTCCATCAGAATTCCCAACTTTTAATTTATTAATACTTCCATTTTCTTGAAATAATTCCAATGCCACTGTATTATAAAAGCAATGAAACTTTGACGAATTCTCACAAATATCTACTATTACATCTTTAAAATTTAAAGGAGGTATAGGTTGTTGAAAAAGTTTATTTTTTATAGTACTTCTATTAATAGGTAAATTATCTAATTGCTTTTTTAATTCATCAGAAAGATTTTCTTTTTCAAATAAATTATAATCCTGAACATTTAAAACATCAGAAGCTTCTTTATAAAATGGTTCAATATCTTTAAATGAAATAGGCCAACCACTATGAGGGATCCAAGATCGTTTCTCAAAATCTATTTTATCCAAAGGAGCTAATACTCCATGCCAAAGGTTTGATGTACCCCCAAGTTGAATAGTAGTTGTTGTTCTAACGCCAAAATCCCTTCCTACATTATCATAGTTAACGTTATCACTATTGTTTTTCAAATCTCCTGCTTCAATAATTACAAAATCTTTATTAAGCTTTTGAAGTTTTTTTGCAAGAGTTCCTCCTCCAATACCCGAACCAATAATGCAAATTTTAGTTTTTATTTTATTTTTTATTTTATTAATTAACATTTATGCTTTTTTTAATTCGTTTAGGAAGTCTAAAATAAGTTCCTAAAACTAATAGTGAAAAGAAATTATATACTAAAACCGATCCAAAACTCATTCTGGGCAAATAAATAAGTTCTGGTAATACTACTAATATCAATAGTAAATATTTTCTTTGAGCCTTTAGTTTATTTAGATAAATTAAAAAGTAACCTAAAAGAACACTTCCTATGAATTGAGAAAACTCTCTACCCAATAAAAACAATTCGGCTACATATGATGTCCCAGTACTTGACCCTTCGTATAATAGGTCTTTTGACACATTATTAGTTATTATATAGCCACTATATCCAAATTTTTTCATTTTTTCAACAAGTGATAACTCAGGCATTCCAAATATTCTCCTATAAAATTTATCAAAAAGCGTAAATATATCTGCAAAAAAATTGCTAAATCCATAAGTACTTAATTCTCTTTTATTAATAAATTCAATTGAATAAGAAAGTGTATTTAATGATGATGCTTGAGAATCAAAAAACATTAAAAACAATGATATTATACTCTCAAATTCAAAATCACTTCCAGATCTCATAAATTGGATATAAACCAATCCTATTATTGAAGTTACAATTAAGGAAAAAAGTAGTAATAAATTCAGCTTAACTTTATACACTTCAAACCAATACCAAAATAAAACCGCAATAGTTGTCATTACAATCCCTCTTTTCCCTGTCAATATCATAAAATATAACAAAGGCATAATAACAATTACGATAAAAAAAATGTTTTTCCTTTTAGATGGTGTTGAAGCTAAAAAAAACGCTGTCCCCAACCAAAAGAGTTGCTCAGCAAAAAAAACAATTACACCCTTAGGCGCGGATTCCCCACTATGATATGACAGATATCCCATGTTTTTAACATAAATAGAAATATCATAATAATATTTTAAAACTATAGGAAATGTAATTATAGATAATATTATTCCAATAAAATAATACTGCTTATTAGTTGTTTCTGACATTATAGAAAACTGATCTTCATTAAAAGAAAGTTTTTTTAATGCAAATAGCACTCCCATGTGAATACCAATTAGGCTAATCAATAAGTTTATTACTACTCTAATTTGTGTATCAATGGATAAGTTGTATGAAATAAAAAAATTTATTTCACCTAAACTTCCGTAATTAAAGAAAAGCTCTAAAAAGATTTTAGACCCTAAAAAAAGAAAAAAAAGAAAAAGAAAAAGAGATATTGGTTCATGTGACCTTAAATTTAATTTTTTAAGTGAAAAGCCTGTGAAAATAAAATAAATGATGAATTGAAATTTAAATAAATATAATACAAATTCTGAACCCTTAAAAAAGATACTAATTAAGAATTGAAATACTAAAAACAATAATATTATTAAATCTGTATATATATAATACTTAATACGAGCTGTCATATTATTAAATAAATTCTTTTTTTGGGATAATTTTCAGTTTACTATCCACCCCAATATTTATTAAACTAACTCCCTCATTTTTTAGCTCGAGATAAGCTTTGGTAAAAGATTCTTGCATCCTCTCTGTTTCAGGTAAATGCCATTTTTTACCCTTACCAAAATACCTAGGGTCAAAATGATTTTCATCATTCTCTGTTGATGTTAGCACTGCACCATTTCTTTTTACACTTTTTGGTACTTTATAACTTAAATCAACACCAATAATATAAATTGGATTACATCCTAAATAATGAGCTAACTGAATGTTCATGTACATAACTGTCCCCCCCCAATATGATTTTTCGCTAAAATCATTTCCAAAAAGAGGAAAATTCTTATTTGAAGGACGCATATAAGATCTCAAAAAATTTATATATATAGTGTTTTCATCCTGTTTAATAACATCCTTAAGATCATATGGAATAATTTTTATTGTATCTTTTAATGACATTATTTCATCACTATTATCTTTTGCGGGAAGAGGGTCTTCTACTGTATAATATGTGGGCACATAGTCAATATCTTCGTGTTTTAAGTAGAATCCATTACAAGCTATAGTTACCATATCTTTATAATCATTCAATTTCATTTTATTGATACTTGGACCTCCTCCAATTAATACGCAAGGCTCATTTTTATGTTTATCTTTAAGCTCTAAGAGTTTTTTTCTGTTTTCCTTAAAAAACAATGTTTCACTCGACCACTTTTTTGAAATATGCTTTTCCGATAATTTTCTTAAAAAATATCTAAAAACTCGAAACATTAAAGTTCCTTTAACAATCTCTATCATTATTTTTTTTTATAATATAATTAAAACACAACTTAAAATAAACAATACAAAAGCTAGCAAAAAATTATTTTTCTCATGCGAAACAAAAGATAAACCAAACTCTTTATATGCTTTTCTTATTACATAGGGAACATAAAATAGTATATAAGAAAAACACATCGATAAAGGAAAGACATACACACCAAATCTACTATGAAAACATAAAACAAATAAAATCATAATAACTCCCGTAATGCCATTTGCAATATGCCAAATAATATGATTCGTTAACGTATACAATTGTAAATACATCGCTCCAAACCTTTCAAAAAAGAACGCAATCCCTAATGAAATCCATATGTACCGTTCTGGAAATCCAGCATTTGAACCAATCATATTCAATAGGTAATCTCCTGAAAGTCCTATTGTTAAAAATATGACAATAAATACAAAAAATGACATTTGCATCCTTTTTTTCGAATTATCAATCAGAAGTTCAATTTTATTTTTTGAATACAATTGTGTCAAAAAAGGTAAATGCGAATAAAATGGTGCTTGAGAAAAACTACTTATAGCCCTTATCATTTGCAAAGCAATCATATAACTAGCAGCTACTATTGGTGGCTCCGTTTTTGCGACAATCATTCCGCTTATTAAAATTAAGCCCATAGACATAGCAACACCTAAACCACTTCTCCATGCCGTAGGCCAAATGGTCTCTTTTATTAAGGCATTAATGATTCCATTATTATTTGTTTTTCTTGTCTTAACATATTTTTTGACTAAAAAAAAGTTGATCAAAAAATTAATTAAAAACCAAAAATAGAAGGCAATAATTCCAATAAATAAGGATTCAAAAATTAATATAGCAATTGCAGAAGATACAACTGCAGAAATAGAACACAGCATTTGAAAACGCTGAACCACAGCCACCTTATTTATTCCTAATAATATAGAGACAAAACTATTGGCATACAAGCTGAATGAAGCAATAACAATAACCATAAACCAACCAATCCAAGTTTCTTCAATATTTGAAGCTTTATTTATTGAGTCTTTAACTAACCAACTTCCTATTGTAATGGCCAAGAAAAAAGTTACAAAGGCTAACTTAAAATAAATTTTTTTCGTTGCTAAAAATAAAACATTTAGACTATCCCAGTTAATTTGCCCTGATGCAACTTTATTATCCTTAATGTTTTGTATTTCAGATATTGTAAGCCCACTAAAAGCATACGAAAAAAGTCTCGTAAAAGTAGGTAAAAAACCAAAATCAATTATAAGTTGAAGGGATACAATAGTAAAATATAAATACCATACTACAATATCAGCATCAGAAAATCTTGTAAGTACAATCGGTAATAAAATAATTAAATTGGAAGATTTTGCAACTAAATTCCCCCAAGTCATAAAAGTTGGTGAATTCCAAATTCTAGACAGGAATTCTTTCATCATAAACCATTAATTAATGTCAATAAGTTCTCTACCGCCATAGCTCCTTGTTTTACAACACTTTGAAATGTCCTAGAACCAACATGAGGCGTGATAATTACATTTTCAACACCTTTAAGTTTTTCATTTTCATCAATTGGCTCATTAACTAAAACATCTGTTAAATAAGCTCTTATTTTCCCCGCTTTCAAACCACTGATAATAGCATCTACATCAATTAACTTGCCTCTTGAGGTATTAATGATGATGGGGCTCTTTTTCAGTTTATTAAAAATAACATCTTTGTTAATTATCTTTTCTGATTCAGGCGTATGAGGAATATGCAAACTTATAATATCTGCATATTCATAAATTAATTCAATATCATTAGAAAATTGAATTGCTGGGTGTTCAGATAAAAAAATTTCGTTTCTAAATAAATCAAAAGAAATAACATTCATTCCAAGAGCCAATGATTTCTTCGCAAGCTCTTTCCCTACAGCACCTAAACCAATAATACCTATAGTTTTACCTTGTATTTCATTACCAGTTACCCTCTTCCAACTTCCTTTTTTTGTTGTTTCATTATGTAAGTGAATATTTTTCTCAAAAGTAAAAAGTAAAGCAAGAACATGTTCAGATACCGAAACTTGATTTACTCCAGGGCAATTTGTAACGGGTATACCTAATTTCTTAGCTGCATTCAAATCAACTTTATCCAGCCCAACACCATATTTAGAGATGTATTTCAACCTACCTTGTTGACCTTTTTCTAAAACATTTTTTGTATACTCATCATCACCACAAATTACAGCATCATAATTTTGAATAATTGGCAACAACACCTCCTCTGTTACAGGGCCTCTTAATGTATCTATAATAAATCCTTGTTTATTTAATAAATCATGATGCTTTCCAGGTGTGTCTTGGAAAGAGGTAGAAGTAAGTAGTATTTTAGTATTAGTTGACATTGCTTATATCTTGATTAATTTTTTTTATAATTTGATTTAACTCAGTTAAATCTTTAATTCTGTACCCTTCAAAGTTGCTAAATAACTCCTTAGCAGATTCTGTTTCTCTCAAAATAAATAAAATATCATTCAACTTAGCTGCTTTAAAATCGGCAAGTGCATCACCAATAAAAACACACTCTTCTTTAAGTAAATTTTCATTTTTCATTATTTGTGCAACCCAATATTCTTTCTTTTCAGGAGAACCATAGGCATTTACAAAGAACTGATCCATACCTCTACTTTCTAGTATAGGCTTGATCTCTATAGTTGGGGTACCTGTGATTATATATTTCTTCAAAGATTTTGCATTCTTTAAAAACACCGATGTTCCCTTCACTTCTTCAGATTCAATAACTCCTTTTACAACTAAATTACTAAAACATTTAGAAAGTTCATTCATTTTTTGAGAATCAACAGATTCGCCAAGCCATTCACCATTATAAATTTTAAATTTCTCAAACCTTGAGACGCCACCGTTTGAGATATGATGTTGCACAACTTTTTTAGAAAAAGCTTCACCATATGAAAGATACATCACCCTAAAAGCTTCTGTTTTTACAGAAACAGATTCGGCAAGTACTCCATCAAAATCGAAAAATATAGTTTTTATTTTTATCATATTTCTAGCCTATTAACCATTTCAAATTTTCATGATTATTAACAATTTTTAATATTGGGTAGTTCTTAGGTTTTTTTGAATATAATTCTTCAACCATTGATTCTTTAAAATCTCCTACGATCATAACAATTATTTCATCAGCATTTAATATAACTGGATACGTCAATGTAATTCTTTCTGTTGCATTATTTGACAACTTGTTTCGTACAACAAGTTCATTTTCTTCTAGAAGAGCTTTTGAATTAGGAAACAAAGAAGCTGTATGTCCATCATTTCCCATTCCTAATAATATTAAATCAAATTTTGGAAATCCATTTTTTTCAACACTAACAGTTTCCGAAATACTTTTTTTATAGCACTCAACAGAATCATCAATTGACATGTCATTTTGTATTATTGAAAAACTTCTTGAAGAGACCTCTTTAAAAAAGACATTATCAATAACCCCAAAATTGCTTTGCGAATTACTCAATAATACACACCTTTCATCAACAAGGAAAAAATTAAATTTATCCCAATTCAATTCTTTTTTTTTTAATTTTTCTAGTATTGGAATAGGGGTACTCCCTCCAGATAAAGCAACATTTATAATGCCTTCAGAAGTTTTTGCAATTGAATTCAGTTTTTCAAATAAGAATTCACTCGCAAAACTACTAAAATCAATTTTATTATTTTTTAAAACTTCCTTTTTATTATTTTTTACCATTGTAAACTGCTCTAATACATTCAAGTAATCCTTGCCCCATATCAATATGTGGATTTGCAATTAATTTTCTACTCACAGAAGGCTCAAATGAATAAGGTGTGAATTTATAATGATTAGAAATTCCTTCATTATTATAATCAATTGTTATTCTATCATTAAGTATTTCCTTTATCATATTAAACAGTTCTATGCGCTGCATTTTTTCAATACCCGTTAAAATTACATGCAAATTTGCATACACATCACTTTCAATTACATCAACTGATAATTTTGCAGCATCTGCCGCATGAATATATTCTCTTATCTCTTTGCCATCACCTTTATGATTTATCTTGCCATTTAATACAGCATTTTCAATTAAACTATAAATGTAATTATTGTCATATTTCTTTTCAGAATAAACAGACCCATAACGTAGAATAACGAATGGTAAATTATACTTCTTATGATATTCTTCAATGATCTTTTCTGAAGCAAGCTTACTTATCCCGTAAAATGAGCCTTTATTACTCATTGCGTAGGCACTACTTGCATATATAAAATTAGAAATTTTATAAGCAATGCATTCTTCTAATATATATATGTTTGAAACTACATTTAATTCAATTGTCTTAAGTGGGTTTTCTATAGCTGAATCAAGATTTGCAAACCCTGCTAAATTATATACAATATCATACTTATTCTTAGAAAAAACATTTTTAACATCTCTTTTTTCACTAATGTCGCAAACTAAATAATTAACCTGAGGAAGTAATTCATCGTTTATTTGAATATCAGCAACAGTCACATTGTAATCTCTTTTTAATAACTCCTTTACTAAATAATATCCTAAAAAGCCAAAACCTCCAAATACTAATATATTTTTCATTGTAATTTCTCTTTTAATAATTTCATTTCGTCACGAGCTTTGTCTCCTAAGAAAAAGAAATCTAAACTAAATGCTACAAATGAGTAGCCTTTTTTTATTTTTTCCAAGGTTTTTGAGTAATTAGAATCAATAATATGAAACCCTAATGGCTTATCTAATTTCTTTGATATTTGATCAATTTTATCAAGTGCATCTTTAACATCTTCCCTATCATACTCTCCAGGGTAACCCATTGAAGCTGACAAATCATATGGCCCCACAATAATACCATCTATTCCTGGTACTGAAAATATATCTTCAAGATTATGAACAGCATCTATGTGCTCAATTTGTGCTATAATGACCACTTCATTTTCGACCCAATCTTTATATGTGTCAAATGATGTTCCATATCTTTGTGCTCTGTTTAATCCAACACCTCTTTTTCCAAGAGGAGGGTATTTTACAAAATTAACCGCTTGAATAGCATCTTCTTTATTTTTAATCATTGGAATTATAACTCCATCAGCTCCTGCGTCTAAAACTCGTTTAATTACAACCTCTTCATTTTTACTCACTCTAACTAATGCCTGCATTCCATTTCCTTGAATATGGCCTATAAGATTCATAACACTTTCAATATTAATTGCAGCATGTTCTATATCTATAGTTAACCATTCAAATCCAGCAGATCCAAGGATTTCAACTACTGATTGGTGTGGAATTGTTAACCAAGAACCAATAGATAATTCTTTCGTTCTTAACTTCTCTTTTAAAATACTTTTAGTATGTGAAAAATTTTTCATTTATTTTTAATTATATTTTTTTATTCCTGGTTGATTTCCTGTCATCATGTGTATTCTAAATATCAATTTGTGAATTAAAGAAACAACATTTATTTTTGGAAAATATTGACTTTCTAAAAAAACCAATTTATCAATTAAACTATTTTATGCAAAGCTTCTGCAATAATAAAGTCCTGAGGCTCATCAATATCTATTGCTTCAATCTTATCTATTTCAAACATAAAAGGTCTAACTCCTATTCTTTTATTACCTGCATTTGAAAATGACTTTTTAGTGAAAATATAAAAATTTGAATTCTCTTCAAACAACGGTTTTAAATCTTGAGTTCTTAACAAAATATTAGGATCGTGGTTATATGGAGTCCCTTTAATATCATATAGACGTGTTTGCAATTTAGTTACTGAAAAGACAGAGTCATTCGATTTATTTTCTTCAGAACTAAACATCAACTCAATGGCTTGGTCAATAGATTTAGTCCTTAGCAATGGGTTTGTGCTATGAGTTTGAATATAATAATCCGCATCAACACAACTTATGTCGTATTTTATTATTTCATTCATAGAAACAAAATCTCCAATTATTGATTCGGGTCTATCAATTACTATTACATCGTTTTTAAAATTCAGTAATACATCATTTTTAATCTTTTCACTATCTGTATTTACAATTATTTTTTCTATATATTTTGATGCTATTAATGTTTTCATAACTCTATGATAAAGAGGAAAACCATTAAAGTTTTTTAAATTTTTATTTACTACCCTTTCAGAGTTTCCTTTCATAGGTAATAAAGCTAATATTTTTTTTTGCATAAAACTACTTTATGTTATTCATTCCATTTTCCTTTAACGTTCTCATATAGTTCGAAGACAAAGACTCTAGTGAAACCAAATATCCATCCTAAAAAGATCCAAATAACTAAGATGAAAATTGGTTTTGTATTTGATCTCTCAATAGGGATAATTACTGGGTTTAAAATTGTAAATACAGGTGAATCTTTTTTTACTTGTATAAGTTGTGTTTCCTTCTGTTTGGCTAACTCCGCTAACACTCCGTATACTAAATCATAATCTGACTGCAATTCCTCTAACTTAGTTTGAGCAAGAGCCGAATTAACATTTTTATTTTGATCTCTAAATCGAGCTAATCGTTCTTGTTTAACTTTAAAATCTTTTTCTTTTTCATTATATCTTTCATTAATAAATTTTAATTGCTCATTTGATGCTTCTATTTTAAATTTTATAATATAACTCTGCAATAGCTCTTGAACTTTATTTGTTAACTCTGCAGCTGCAATAGCCTCTGGCATATTAACAGATAATGATAAAAATCCATCTTTTTCATTAACTTCCAAAATTATCTGATCTTCTAATTGCTCAATAAGCTCTTTCTCATCATCAGTAATACTCAATAATTTAAATGGATCACTTATATTTAACTCTTTTGCTTCAGGTATTTCTTTAAAAGATTTGACAATTAATCCAGGTAAACCAATCGTGTACTTTTTAAGGTATCCAAATAAACTAGGATTATATATCTTTGAATAGTATTCAAATAAAGAGGTTTTTTTACTTTCTCCTTTTATTGTTAATGGAAATTTCAATACCTCTTTTTGAAATGGAATGCTATTAATGATTTGAGAATATAAAGCCGGTGAAATCCCTGTCTCACTACTCATCCCTCCCAAATTAACGCCTGCAATAGCAGCTAACCCCCCTAAATTCCCTCCAATATCTAGTCCTTCACCAGATTGAAATACCATTGTTGTTGATGCTGTATATTCCTTTTGAGTAAAAATAGCTGCTAATACTCCAATACATGTAAAAATCAGAATAGATTTATAAATTTTTCGGCGAGAATTCCAAAATAATTTCGTCAAATAAACAAAATCAATTTCATCCTCTTCAATGTTTTTTTTATAAGTTTTTTTTAAAGTGTTATCTGGCATAATAATATTAATTTGATTTCTATTCACTTTTACAAAATCTAATAAAGCTGTTTAACTATTTAGTTAACGACTGTATTATCAACCCCATAGTTCCAATTGCTGATGTAATCCCTAAAATCTCTTGCAATGACATTCTACCTTTTGATTCAGCCTTTGCAGGAACAAAAATCACAGAACCAGGTTCTACTTTAGGATAGATTTTAAAGAAAAAATAATTTTTTACCGTTTTTATTTCTCCGTTACTATGCACAATAAATATTTTTCCTTTTTTAGCTTTTTGAGAAAACCCACCTGAATTACTAATATAATTTTTTAACTTTTTAGCTTTATCAAACCTCACTAAAGAGGGAGAAAGAACTTCACCCATCACTTCAATAGTTTGTTTTTCAGACGGAATTAATAATTCATCTCCTTCTTCCAGAATCAAATCATATTTTGATCCCAAGCCTCCTTTTTTCAATATTTTTCCTAATTCAATTCCAATCTTGTATGATTTCTTTTCAATAATTGTATTACTTGAAATTGAATCTTTCTCGTTAATTGTTTTTAAGGTTTCCAACAATTTAACATCATTCTCAGATTTCTTTTTTCTATACAAAGTAGCCCCTTTAACATAGGCAAAAGGAGTTAATCCGCCAGCTCTTCTAATTAAATCAGAAATTCTTTCGTTTTTATTTGAAATAACATAATTCCCTTGAAACTGAATCTCTCCCTTAACCTTTACAGCTTTTTGGGCAGCATATCCTTTCAAGTATCGAACATTAATAATATCAAATGGCTGTAAATAAAAAGGTTTTCCTTTATTTATTTCTAAATTATTTTTTGATGACAGGGTGAAATTTTCGCTTAGTGTTTTAAAACTCCCATCTTTTAACCTCCTAGAAACATTAATCGTTTTCGAATCTCCACCTTCAGTTAATCCTCCAGACAAAGCAATAACATCTTCAATCTGTAAATTCTTTACAAAATCAAATACTTGAGGTGTATTAACCGCTCCTTGTATCGTTACTATTTGCTTTTCTCGTAGATCTTCTTTATGAAAAATTCTAATTTCATCTTTTGGTTTTAAAAGTATATTACTTGTACTTTTTAAGATTTCATTAACTGAAAAAGCAATATTTTCTTTATCAGTATCATCATTAGATCTTACTAAAACTCCTCTATTTAAGAAAGCTTCATCAGTAACACCATTCGCTTTTTCTAATAAGTTTTTTAGCGTCATACCTTCTTTCAACTCATAATCTCCTGGCCTATATACTTCTCCATGAATCACAACCTTATTCATAAATTTATCTACAATTTCTTGCACAATAAACTTATCTCCAGCGTTCACTAAAAATTCTTTAGCTTTCTTTAGATGAACTTCTTTCACTTCTCTTTGCTTACCATTTACTCTTTCTACTACTAACAAACCTGTATATGCTTCAGAAGTAAACCCTCCAAAAAACTGAATCAAATCATGTAATGACTCTCCTTCTAATAACTCATACTTCCCAGGACGTTTTACTGCTCCTTCTACGGTAATTAAATTCTTATAGGGACCAATAATAATAACATCTTGATCTTGTATTTTTAAATTTCCTTTTTCAAATCCAGATAATAAATAGTTATAAATATCAAAAACCGCAATCGTTTTATTGTCTCTAACTAATTTTACATCTCTAAACGTCCCTTGTTTTGTCGGTCCACCAGCAGCATATAATGCATTCAAAACAGTCGATAAAGAAACTAAAGAATAAGTCCCTGGCACTTTTACTTCACCAACAATATTTACCTGAACTGTTCTAATCTTACCTAGATTAAGACTCATGTAGATTTTATTATAACTTGAATTTGTTGCCCCAATCCCAGCATGCTTTTGTTTTAGTCTAGATTTTAATTTTTGCTCAGCTTTTTCAATCGTCATGCCACTTACATAGATATAGCCAACTCCATCAATTTTTATAGCTCCTTGGTTATTTATTGTCCCGTTATAAGAAATCTCTGTTGCCCCCCATAAATCAATTATCATTTCGTCACCTGGCCCTAATTGATAATTTTTAGGAACAGCAACATTTATATTAGGTGTGAATGTGATTTTTGGATTGTTAAAAAAATCATACCCAAATAATAGATCTTTTTTAATAAGACTATCATTTAGCTTCTCTTTTCCATTCAAACCAAAATCATCGACAGGTAATAAATCATTTTCAAATTTATTATTTTTTTCATTTACATCTTTGTTAGATAATTCTTGAATTCTTTTTTTGAATTCAGCAATTTTTAAAGAAGAGACTCCTTGGTATTTTGCCAGAACATCAATTTGTTCCATGGTATATCCTTTCTTTTGAATTGCTTCCCAATAAGAAGAGACTTGTTTATCTGTTAATTCACTTACATCTATTTTTTTTAGTTGACCTAAATCTTGAGCAAACGTAATTGTAGTAAAACAGAAGAAGAAAACAATTAGAATAGACTTAATACACTGATTCATTGTTAAATTATTTTTATAATTTATTAAATTCTAAAACAGCACTTTAACATAAAACTTAATATTAATTTTTAAGTTAAATGTAATTTCAGCAATTTCAAGCTCCAAATGTACTGATTTTCCTATAACTATTCCATTAATTTCTCAATAAAGTAATTAGAAAGAATATCGTTGAAATTGATGATTAAGTTACCGTTTTAGCGTTAATCAATTACGCTTACATGATAAAAAATAAAAATTCTAGATTTAGTAAATATTTTACCATTTTGACAAATAAAGTTTGACCGAAGGAAATTATAGAATCACCCTAACCCCTAACCTACTAGCTGAGACGCTTTTACTCTCCATAACTTAGGCCTAACGTAATAGATATACTGATTTTATTTAATGTTAATCAAAGAAACCAAGCATTTAATTCATTTTTATGAGCAACTTATGAATAGATTTCGTAATTCGTTTTCTATCTCTATCATTTAAATTAGAGCCAGAAGGCAAACATAAACCATCTTTAAACAAATTTTCTGCAATGGCTCCTCCATAATAATCATTTTCCTTAAAAACAGGCTGCAAATGCATTGGTTTCCATAATGGACGGGCTTCAATCCTATCTTTTTCTAATTGCAAACGCAATTCTTGGTTAGAGAAACCTGTTTTAGATTCGTCAATTACAATGCAACTTAGCCAGTGATTTGAATAAAATTCTTTGCTAGACTCCATAAATATGGTAACACCATCAACATTTTTAAAAAGTTTTTTATAGAATTTATGCATCCCTCTACGCAACTCAACATGACTATCTAATACTTGCATTTGTCCTCTTCCTATACCCGCCAATACATTACTCATTCTGTAGTTATAGCCAATTTCTGAATGTTGGTAATGTGCCGCATTATCTCTAGCCTGAGTCGCTAAAAAAATTGCCTTTTGCTTTGCTTCTTCCGTTTTACACACCAAAGCACCACCTCCAGAAGTGGTAATAATTTTATTCCCATTAAACGATAAAATTCCATAATCACCAAAGGTGCCACATTTCTGTCCTTTGTAAGTAGAGCCCAATGCTTCTGCTGCATCTTCAATAAGTGCAATTTTATACTTCTTTGCAATAGCTGATATCTCATCAATTTTTGCTGGCATTCCGTACAGATGTACTAGAATGATTGCTTTTGGTTTTTTACCATTTGAAATCTTATCTTTTATCGCTTCTTCTAATGCTTCTGGACACATATTCCAAGTATCTTTTTCACTATCAATAAAAACTGGTTCTGCTCCTTGATATGTTATTGGATTCGCAGATGCTGAAAAGGTAAACGTTTGACAAATTACTTCGTCATTTTGACCAACTCCTGCTAGGATCAATGCCAAATGAATGGCAGCCGTGCCTGAAGATAAACAAGCTGCTTTTGAATTGTTTTTTAGATATTTCTCAAGATCCTTCTCAAAATCAGTAATATTTTCACCATGCAATAATTGGAAATTACTAATATCTGAACTTGATAAAAATATTTTTTCTTTCAAAACTACAATGTTTTAGACTTTAACTTAAGAAATCTAAATAACAGAATGTACCCAATGATAAATACAAAAACTACTGTGAAAAACAATACATATTGCACTGAAAGATCTAGTTCATATGCATAAAAAACAATACAATTAATCATCAATTGTAGTATAGCATACAAGATAGAAACCTTCAAATGAGACCAATTTAAAACATCAACTAATTTTTGATAGATATGATGTCTATGCGGTTGAGACATGCTTTCACTAATAATGACCTTATACAATAAAGTCATTAGAGCATCAGCTCCATAAACAACTATAAATAATAAAATTAATGGAGACATTAATTCTCTTGTTAAAATCAGTAAACAAAAAAGAATAACCATTGCCATTGATATACTTCCAATATCTCCTGCGAAAAAACGAGCTTTTTTTCTAAAGTTATAATACCCAAAAATAAGCAACGATAACATAGGGTATATAATAAAATCATTATTAATAATTTCATTTTCATAGTTAATATAAAAAAAACCGGAGAGAACAGCAATACTATACAAGCCTGTAATTCCGTTTATCCCATCCATAAAATTAAAACTATTCAGAAATAACACTCCAATTATCAATAATAAAGGGAATAACCAAAGAGATTCCACTCCCATTGAAAGCTGAAACAAAACGAGCCCAACTGCGATAAATTGAAAAGGCAATCTTAATTTTGAAGTTAACGTTCGTATGTCATCTATAAAACTAACAATAGCAATTATTAGCACGCCTAAGACAAAGTAAGGATATTGGAAGTCATTGGTGAAAAAGAAAATCAATACAGCTACTAAAAATAGAATACCTCCTCCACGAATAGTAGCTAGCGAATGAGAGCTTCTATGATTTGGCTTGTCAATGATATTGTATTTTTCTGCAATTTTCACATAGCCATATGATAAAACAATTAATGCTATTAATATAATAAGATATTCCATAGTTATTTAAATGTTGCTATCGTCTTTTTCAATCCTTTCTTTGCAGACAAAGGTAACACCATATTTATAGCTTTTTTGATTTTTAAATTTGATACACAATAATTTTCTGTAAGTTTTTCTACTCTCTCCGAATTGATTGGAAAAGGCAAAAAATCACCTATTTTAGCAAGAATCTTTATAATGG
>Ga0105356_10001918_pt1 | contig 20793 bp, 14 predicted proteins | sample GOMGulsemesocosm_3_FD_83502 | JGI IMG/M metagenome (GOLD analysis project Ga0105356, IMG submission 83502) | Methane-oxidizing microbial communities from mesocosms in the Gulf of Mexico - GOM9D Gulf of Mexico | ecosystem: Environmental > Aquatic > Marine > Cold seeps | place: Gulf of Mexico... | reverse complement strand
CTGATAATCAGTATAATATACGCTTTTTTCTAGTGTAAAACAAACATTAACTCTCTTTAAAATAGATAGTTAAGATGCTTTTTTAGGGAATGTTTAAACTCCAAAAAGTATGAGTTTGCCCTGTGTGAATAGTAAACTTGTTATTTGAAAAGAAAATTTTAGTTTCATTCTTGAAATTGGGATAGTTTTTTAATGTTTCAGATTCAAAAGAAAAATTTTGAATTTAAACAGAATGAAATGTATGAGACTTATTTTTTTACGACTAATTTGCTGAAAATATAATTTTAAGACAATAATTTTGTTACATTCGTAAAATAGTATCGAGATAAACAAAACTCATTAGTATTATGGAAAAAATAATAGATCAATTTATGAATCAGGTGAAAGCAAGAAATGCTCATGAACCTGAATTTTTACAAGCCGTTCAAGAAGTTGCAGACGCAGTAATTCCTTACATTGTAAAACATGATATCTATTTTGGTAAAAACATTTTGTTAAGAATGGTAGAACCAGAACGTGTCATTATGTTTCGAGTTTCATGGGTTGATGACGCTGGTGAAGTACATGTAAATAGAGGGTATCGTGTTCAAATGAATTCTGCAATAGGACCTTACAAAGGGGGATTGCGTTTTCATAAGTCTGTTAATTTAAGTATTCTAAAGTTTTTGGCTTTTGAACAAGTGTTTAAAAATTCTTTGACAACTTTGCCAATGGGTGGAGGAAAAGGTGGTTCTGATTTTGACCCTAAAGGAAAATCAGATGATGAAATTATGCGTTTTTGTCATGCCTTTATGAGTGAATTGTTTAGACATATAGGTCCAAATACAGACATTCCTGCTGGTGATATTGGTGTAGGAGCAAGAGAAATTGGTTTTTTATTCGGAATGTATAAAAAGCTTAGAAATGAATTTACTGGAGTATTGACAGGGAAAGGATTGACTTGGGGAGGATCTTTAATTAGACCAGAAGCAACAGGTTATGGAACTGTTTATTTTGCACAAGACATGTTAAAAACTCAAAACAAATCTTTTGAGGGGAAAACAGTTGTTATTTCTGGTTCAGGAAATGTTGCTCAATATGCAGCCGAAAAAGCACTTCATCTGGGAGCTAAAGTTGTGGCACTTTCGGATTCATCAGGAACAATTTATGATGAAGATGGAATTGATGCTGAAAAGTTAAGTTTTGTAATGGATTTGAAAAATGTAAAAAGAGCTCGTATTTCTGATTATGTAGAAAAATACCCTGGAGCTAAATTTTTAAAAGGAGAAAGACCATGGTCAATAAGTTGTGATATTGCATTGCCATGTGCAACGCAGAATGAATTGAATGGTGAGGATGCAAAAGTATTGGTTGCAAATGGATGTATTTGCGTGAGTGAAGGGGCGAATATGCCTTCAATGCCTGAAGCTATTCATGAATTTCACAAATCTAAAATTTTGTTTGCACCAGGAAAAGCTTCTAATGCAGGTGGAGTTGCTACTTCAGGGTTGGAAATGACACAAAATTCTCTACGTTTTAATTGGTCAAGAGAAGAAGTAGATAAGAAATTGCAAGAAATAATGGAAGATATTCATGACGCCTGTATCAAATATGGAACAGATGAAGATGGGTATGTAGATTATGTAAAAGGTGCAAATATCGCTGGTTTTGTGAAAGTAGCAGATGCTATGTTGGCACAAGGTGTTGTTTAAACCCAGCTAGTATCTTTAATTAGTCGACGCTCGCATATTTTGTCTGCCAACAGGTGGAGAAATGATTAAAGTTTTTTGAAAATTCTAAAAAAACACCACAAGACAATCGAAAGATTGTTTGTGGTGTTTTTTAATGCTCATTTTTGAATTTGTAAAGTTAGGTGTTTATTTTACGGTATGATTTTTTAAATGTTAGGTTGAGCCCTTTGGACTACGCTCAAGATAAATTAAAGTCGAGGGTTTTTTTATTGATAATTTCGATATGTACAACCTCTCGAGAACTGAGTTCGTGTCTTCAATCAAAATATATATTAATTTAAATAATGCTAGAGGAAAAATTCTAATATCGTATTAAATTTTCTTGTTTTAGAACTTGTTGAAAATGCAAATTATTTTTTGTTATAGATTATAAGAATTTTATTACAAAACAAGCATAACTTACGAAGATACGAACTCTCAAATGTTTTTTTTAACTATCTGATTTTTAATTACTACAACGTTTTTGTAGGTTTTTAGAAGTACTGATATTTGTCATGTTTGGAGGCTCGAATTTGCTATAGATTTACATAAGTTTAATAACAGATGCTATAGCAATAAAGGGTATTAAACTTAATTTTATAGAACATTTTAATTTAAAGATTATGCAAGATTTAACAATTACACGGACAAGTGCAGAATTAGAAAAGTATGGATTAAAAGATGTAGATGCCAAATGGAATTTGTCTTCTGAAGAGCTTCAAAAGATAACTATCGAAAAAGGAATGGGGAAAGAAACCTTGAATGGTACCTTATCTATTAATACCGGGAAATTTACAGGAAGATCACCTCAAGATCGTTACTTGGTAAAAGACGAGTATACAACAGACAAAGTATGGTGGGGAAAAGTAAACAAACCATTTGCACCAGAAAAATTTGATGTATTGCAAGAAGAAATAGTAAAGTATTTATCAGGTAAAGAAATTTATGTAGGAGATGGGTATGTTTGTGCAGATCCTGAGTACAGAACAAATGTTAGAACTATAGCTGAATATCCTTGGTCTAATTTATTTGTAAACAATATGTTTTTACGTTTGGAAGGAGAAGAATTGGAGGCCTTTTCTGAAGATTGGTTGATTCTTTGTGCTCCAGGTTTTGAAGCAACTCCAGAAATACATGGAACACGACAAGCAAATTTTTCAATATTAAATTTCACTAAAAAGATAGCTTTGGTTGGAGGTTCTGCATATACAGGAGAAATGAAAAAGGGTATTTTTTCATCTTTGAACTTAACACTACCAACTGAAAAAAATGTATTGCCAATGCATTGTTCTGCAAATGTTGGAGATGATGGAGATACTGCAATTTTCTTTGGACTTTCAGGAACAGGTAAAACGACATTATCAGCAGATCCAAGTCGTAAATTGATTGGAGATGATGAACACGGATGGACTGCTGATAATACTATTTTTAACTTTGAAGGAGGATGTTATGCAAAAGCAATTGACCTATCTGAAGAAAAAGAACCAGATATTTTTAGAGCTATCAAGCCAGGAGCCTTATTAGAAAATGTGGTTTTCAAAGAAAATGGTGAAGTAGATTATATGGATGGATCTATAACTCAAAATACACGTGTAAGTTATCCGATTGATCATATAGATAATATTCAAGTACCATCTTATGCAAACAATCCTAAAAATATTTTCTTTTTGACTTGTGATGCTTTTGGTGTGTTGCCTCCAGTATCTAAATTGACTCCAGGTCAAGCAGCATACCACTTTATTTCTGGATATACTGCGAAAGTAGCAGGGACAGAAGCAGGAATAACGGAACCAGTACCATCATTCTCTGCTTGTTTTGGATCTCCGTTTATGCCTTTACATCCGACTGTATATGCAGAAATGTTGAGTAAAAAAATGCAAGATGCAAACGTAAATGTTTGGTTGATAAATACAGGGTGGAGTGGTGGCCCACACGGAGTAGGTTCTCGTATAAAATTGAAATATACAAGAGCAATGATTTCTGCTATTCTTGAAGGAGACTTGGATAGAGTAGATTTTGAACAACACCCAATATTCGGATTGAATATGCCTAAATATTGTCCAAATGTGCCTACAGAAATTTTGGATCCAATGAATACTTGGTTGCAAAAAGGAGGATATATTAGCAAAGCGATTGCTTTGGCACATTCATTTCATTTAAACTTCGAGAAATTCTCTGAGCATGCATCAGAAGAAATTATGGAAGGAGGTCCCCTAATTGATGAGCACCATCATTTAGATCATGTGTAATTGTTTAAATTATCTGTAATTAAGAAAAGGCTGTCTGAAAAGACAGCTTTTTTGTTTTAACTTTGTAAAGTTGGCACCTAATTGCACTTTATTATTTTGACAACTTTAGAAAATGTTTCTCGTAAAATTATTCATGTAGATATGGATGCTTTTTTTGCTTCAGTAGAGCAATTAGACAATCCAGATCTAAAAGGGAAGGCTATTGCTGTAAGTGGAGGAGAAATTCGGGGTGTCGTTTCTGCGGCAAGCTATGAAGCAAGAAAATTTGGAGTCAGATCAGCAATGGCTGGAGCTCTGGCTAAAAAATTATGTCCCGAATTGATTTTTGTCCCCGCACGATTTGATAGGTATAAACAAATATCTAAAAAAATTAAAAATATTTTCTTTGAATATACAGATTTGGTAGAACCTTTGTCTTTAGATGAAGCGTATTTAGATGTGACTCAAAATAAAAAAGGAAACCCTTCAGCAACTTTAATAGCAGAAGAAATTAGAGAACGTATTTATCAGGAAGTTGGAATTAGAGCTTCAGCAGGAATTTCTGTAAATAAATTTATAGCCAAAATTGCTTCAGATATTAACAAACCTAATGGACAAAAAACAATTCCACAAGAAGAAGTACTTCCTTTTTTAGAAAATTTAGCAATAGAAAAGTTCTATGGAATTGGAAAAGTAACACGAATAAAAATGTTTAGTTTAGGAGTGTTTACCGGTAAAGATTTGAAGAGTAAATCAGAAGAGTTTTTAACCAAACATTTTAACAAGTCGGGTGTTTATTATTACCAGATAGTTAGAGGAATTCATAATAGTGAAGTAAAAACAAATAGGATTCGGAAATCGGTAGCAGCCGAACATACTTTTTCAGAAAATTTGACTTCTGAAATTTATATGTTGGATAAATTGGTCAAAATTTCTGAGGAATTGGAAAAAAGATTGTTAAAATCTAAAGTTGCTGGAAAAACAGTGACATTAAAAATAAAGTACAGTGATTTTTCTCAACAAACTAGAAGTAAAACATTGCCTTATTTTGTAAAAGATAAATCAGTATTGTTAGCTACTGTAAAAGAATTGCTGTATCAAGAAAAAATGAAAAATTCAGTACGTTTGTTAGGTATTTCCGTTACAAACTTGAACGTAAATACAAAGAAAAAGGAAGCAGTGTTAAATATACAATTGAAATTAGAATTTTAAGATGAGTGGAAATAACATAAAAGAAATATTGTTCAAACAATGCAAGGCTTTTGTTGATGGGAAATTAGCAACTATAGAGAAAACGATAAAATCCAATCAAAATGCACTGGCGTCTGAAACGAAAAGTTCAGCGGGTGATAAACACGAAACGGGTAGGGCAATGTTGCAGTTAGAAATGGAGAAAACTGGACAACAATTAAAAGAGGTACATACAATGCAGGAGATTTTAGCACGTGTGAATTTAAACGAATTTTCAGAATTAATTAGGTTGGGAAGTATCGTGAAAACGAATAGTGCCGTGTATTTTATAGCAATAAGTGCGGGTAAAATCCTTTTTGAAGACAAAGAATACTATGCAATTTCATCAAGTTCTCCTATAGGTAAAATGCTGTTAGGAAGAAGAACGGATGAAAAAATAAGTTTTAATGGTAAAGAAATTTTAATAAAAAAAGTTCTGTAATTTTGGTTACATTAGAACTTGTAAGGTTGTTGTAAATTGCCGTCAAAAAGAACAAGAAATAAATATATATTATGACAGAATTATTAACAAAAGAAGCTTTTTTAGAAAAAGTTTTTAATTATGAAGAAAATAAAGATTGGAAATTTAAAGGAAAACTTCCGTGTATTATAGATTTTTATGCAGATTGGTGTGGACCGTGTAAGTCGCTAGCTCCGATTTTGGAAATTTTAAGTGAAGAATACAAAGGGAAAATAAATGTTTATAAGGTAGATACCGAAGCGGAACAAGAATTATCTGGTGCTTTTGCCATAAGAAGTATTCCTTCCATGTTATTTTGTCCAGTAGAAGGACAACCAGAAATGGCACAAGGAGCACTTCCAAAACAAGAATTGGAGAGAATTATAAAAGACGTCTTAGGAGTCGAAAAATAAATAGGTTTAGTGCTTGCATGTCTGATTTTAAAGGGTTTTTCTTAAAAGTGCAAGAATTGAGTTAGTAATTGGTAGATATCGATTCAAAAAAGGGAGGTGGCTTTTTTATTTTTGTTGGAACTTAAATAAGAATCCAATGAAAAATAGTTATCTCCTAATAATTGCATTTATAACGTTTAGTTGCGGTAAAAAGCAAACGAAAGAAGTTGAAAATAAAAAACCCAATGTTGTTTTTATTTTTAGTGACGATCAGACATATACGTCTATTCATGCTTTGGGTAATAATGAAATTAGCACACCAACTTTAGATTCTTTTGTTGAAGAAGGAACTACGTTTACACATGCCTACAACATGGGAGCTTGGAATGGAGCTGTTTGTGCTGCGTCAAGGGCAATGATGAATTCTGGTAGAACCGTTTGGAAAGTTAATAAATTTCGAAACAATTGGATACAGAAAGACTCGTTGGATATGTCTTGGGCGAAGTTGATGGAATCAGAAGGATATGAAACTTACATGACTGGTAAATGGCATGTAGATGCCAAAGCTGAAGACTTATTTAACAATGTTGTTCATGTTCGACCTGGAATGCCTCATGATGCTTGGGGCGGACATAAGAGAAAAGGGTTGAAAGAAGGCGCTCCTTTACCAGTTGGATATGGACGTCCTATAAATGAAAATGACACATCATGGTCACCAACAGATAAAAAATTTGGTGGTTTCTGGGAAGGTGGCACGCATTGGAGTGAGGTGGTGAGAGAAGATGCCATTGGCTTTATCAATCAAGCAAAAACAAAAGACAAACCTTTCTTTATGTATTTGGCTTTTAATGCACCTCATGATCCTAGACAAGCTCCTCAAAAATATGTAGATATGTATCCGCTAGAAAATATTTCTGTGCCTAAAAGTTATGCAACAGAATATCCATATAGAAATAGTATTAAAAATGGAGATTATTTGCGGGATGAAATGTTGGCTCCTATGCCAAGAACAGAATATGCAATTAAAGTGCATACACAAGAATATTATGCCAGTATCAGTCACGTAGATGCACAAATAGGAATGATTGTAAATGCCTTGAAGAAATCAGGGAAAATGGACAATACGTATATCATATTTACTTCTGACCATGGTTTGGCTATGGGACGTCATGGATTTATGGGGAAACAGAATCTGTACGATCATAGCATCCGTCCGCCTATGATGATTTTAGGTCCAGATATTCCAAAAAACAAGAAAGTAGATGCCGATGTGTATTTACAAGATGTAATGGCAACTGCATTGGATCTTGCAGGAGTTGCTAAGCCATCTTATGTTGAGTTCAATAGCTTTTTAGACCTTGCTAAAGGAGAACGTGAAAACAGTCATTATGATGCCATTTATGGAGCCTATTTAAAAGTGCAACGCATGATTCGTAAGGATGGTTTTAAATTGTTGGTTTATCCTGAAATAAATAAGGTGCGTTTGTATGATTTAAATAAAGATCCCGAAGAAATGAATGACCTTGCAGATTTACCTGAAAATAAAGAAAAAATCAAATCCTTATTTAAAGATTTGATTCAATTACAGAAAGATTTAGAAGATACTTTGGATTTGACAGAAGTGTATAAAGCTCTATAGCTGTAGTCTACTTTAGAAATTTAGCTTGATTTAAAAAGAGTTTTGTGAAAAAATGTCCTTGAGAAATAATTTCAAGGACATTTTTTTTGTCAATTTATGTATGTGAATTTTATAATTAAAGCTTTTTTTTGTTTTTAATCAGCTGTAATGCAGTAGGTTGTGTAAAAAAAAATATTTTATCGAGGATTATTGAAATCAAAATATATTTTGGTTGAAGATACAGTTTTCGAGAGGTTGTACATATCGAAATTATCAATAAAAATAGGGCCTTGACTTTAGTTCTTGAGCGTAGTTGAAAGGCTTGACCTGGTATTTAAGAAAAAGTAAATAATTTTTGTCATGTCCTAAATTAAAACTTATAATTTATACCCGTGTAAATTCCAAAGAAATAAGGTTTATTCCCAGATGTATTGTAAGTACTGGTTTGCATTTTTATCATAGGTGAAATATCAAAGAACCAGTTTTTAGAAAAGTGGTATTCAAAATCGGTCCCGAAGTTGACACTAAAATTTAAGGAATTTAAGTTTGTAGCTTCTCCTCCAGAGTACAAAAGATTGGATTTTTCAATTTGTATTTCATTTTTTGTCAAAACCAAAGTACTAAATCCGCCAATAAGCTGAAGTCTAAATTTGTTTTTTTCTAGAAGGGCATATTTTACTTCCATTGGAATCTCTAGATAGCCATAGGTTTGCGTTATGTTTTCGGGAGAAGTGTTTTTAACTTCATCATTCAAACCATTGTTATCATTACTGAAATTTGAAGTGGTATTTTTAAATGAAGAAATTTCAGTGTTCGCAAAAGGTTGAAAAGAACTATTTCTATTCAAAGCAATTTCTTTGGTAGTTTGTCCCAATTCTACACTATGAATTCCCGTTTGAAATGTCCATTTTTTGGATGCCTGGTACGCAATTTTTAGTCCAAAAGAATTTGAAGTACTTCCTTCTTTTTTAGCATCGTTAAGCAATGGGTCTAAAGATGATTTGTTAGAGAGTGTATTGGAATAAAGTTGAGATATGTTCGAAGAGACAATCCATTGGTGCTCGATCTTTTCTTTATCAATTTCTTCCAAAGCAACAATCTCTTCTAGGTTTTTTTGTTGGAATAGTTGTTTTTTGAGAACTGTGTCGGGAACTGTTTTTGCATAGCTTTCCTGTTGAAGAGAGTCATTGTATACCAAACCTTCGAAAATTGTTTTTCCTTTAATAATGCTGTCGTTTAATTCTCCTATACTTGTATCAAAATGAGTAAGGTGTTTTTTCTTTCCTATATTTTGCGGACTTGCTGCAATTTTGTCAACTTCTATAGCGTTCAATCCTGCAATTTGTTGAGGATTCAATTTTGACCTGTTTTTTTTCTGAGTTTTTGTGTTAGGTGTTGGTTGTTGCTTTTTTTCGGTTTTTAAAATTGTTTTTTCAGTAGAAACAATTGTTGAATTGTTAATAGTGCTGTTTGGTTGAAAGTCAGTTTTTGGTGTTGTAGTTTTTATTTCTATCGGTTTTGAGTTGTTTTTTTCTATGTCAGTAATGGTTTCTTCAATTTCAATTGTTGGTTCTGTAGCCGTATTTGTGAATACAAAAAAGCCCAACAGAAGAGCTGCCGCAACTCCACCTAGACGATACCAGATAAAGGCCTTTCTTTGTTTTTTCTTGTGTTGTAAAGAGGTTTCAATTTTATTCCAAACCGCAGGATTGGGAATTGCTTCAAAATCCTTTAGTTTTTCTTGAAATAACCGATCTATATTTTTAGAACTCATAACTAAAAAGTATTTAGGTTTTGTTGTTTGTTTGTTTCTAGTTTTTCTTTCAAAAGCATTCTGGCTCTTGATAAATTTGATTTTGAAGTACCTTCAGAAATATGTAACATCTCCGCAATTTCTCTATGCGAATAATCATCTAAAACATACAAGTTAAAAACGAGTCTATAACGATTGGGTAATTCTTGAATGAATTTTAAAAGCAGTTCAATTTGAATATTTTCCTCATCAATATCTAAAACAATTTCATCCGGAATTTCTTCAGTAATAAGGTTCAAAGTTTTGTCTTTTCTATATTTTTCTAAAGTAGTATTGATGACAATTCTTTTCATCCATCCTTCAAAAGACCCTTTAGATTTGTATTGTGTTATTTTATTAAATATGGTAATGAACCCATCATGTAAATTGTCTTCGGCCTCCTGTTGGTTTCTAGAATACTTTAGACATGTAGCGTATAACTTTCTTGCGTACAGTTGATAGACCTCAGCTTGGGCTTTCGGCTTTTTTTGCATGCATTGTTCTACAAGTGTGTCGATACTCATTTATACGCGTCCTTACTTAATTATTGATAATCTGGGCTCCCTACTTTTCCAATAAAACAAATGGAACCCGTTTCTTTTTCTGTTATCACAAAAAGAAAAGGTCTATTAAAAATCACAAAAGGAATACTAGGAGCCGAGGTGGTTTCTATTTCTATAGACGTTACAGCTGCAGCCTCCGTTCCTTCTTCGTTTACATCTATATAGGTCTTTTGTAAGACCTTAGAGACTGCTAAAGAAGAGTTAGATATTCCATTTAAATTTGGGTTTTCAAAAATAGTTCCCAATCCTAAATTAGTCAATTCATTATTTAATACGTTTTCATATTCAAATTTAAATTTTGGTAAAGTTATGCCTAATTTTTTTGTGCTGTAATTGTTTTGCCATTGCTTCCATTGCGCTGCATTTAAGCTTTCAATTGTTGTTGATAGTTCATTTTCTGGATTTGGAAGCAACAAAGTCATACTGTATTTGTTTCCCTTATATGGAAGAATTACAGACTGAAACAGTTCGTTTTTTAAATACTTTAAGTTATTTGATTGCAAGGACATCATTTTTACCATTTTGGAATTTTCTGATTTTGGGTAAAAGCTCTGTTCACTTGTGTTTTTTGGATCAAATTCATATTTCCAATTGGCATTAAAATAAATGGCGTTGATAAGGTACATAACTGCACTCTCGGGAATCCTATCAATTATTTTAGTTATTTTTTGATGTGTTTTATCAGAAACCCATTTGTTAATAATGTCTGTAGATTTTGTGTCTTGGAAATCTAATGTTTTAATTTCTGCGTTGTAATAGGTTTGATTTAAATCAATAAATTTCTGTTTGACAATGAAGTTTTTATCAATCCAATTCGAATTTGCAATTTGCAAGTCCCCCCCTTCTAAAGCATTACTGATTTCGTAATTTACTTTACTTAATTCTTCTGATGTGAAATTAGAAAAACCAAGTGTAGTACCCATAACTTCTTTAGTAGTACCTTCTGCACCATTATAAAGCATACCGAGTGCCAATGATAAACTTACAGGTGAAACCATAAAGTTTTCCTCTTCATTTATTGAAATTTCCTTAAAGAAATCAAAAGCAAACTTATTATTTGCGTTGATTAATTTTGTTTTCTTAGCTGTTTTATTAAAGGTCTCTTCCAATCCGGACTGTTCAGTACAAGCAGAAAAACCAACTATAAAAAGTGAAAAAAGTAGCAGTTTATACATCCTAATCTTCATTAATGTTTTTAACAAGAAGTTCGTTTTTGTCAACAGAAATAATTTTCCATTTGAAATTATGAATGCCTCCCCAATAAGATGAGGAAATGGAAACAATGTCATTATTTTGAGACCAGTTTCCTTCAAAATTGTCATAAGTAATAGGAGGAGTACCACAAAAACCAGCATTTTTATGTTCTAAAATAGAGCTGTTTACATTGAATGAGATACCATATCCACTTTCCGATAATTCAGCTACTCTCGTAAAAGTAATGTTGTTTTCTACATAGCTAGGATTTCCCCAAGCGCCAATTAATAAATTTGAAGGGTCAATTATAGGTTCAGAATCTTCATTGCATGCGTAAAGTAAAACTGTAAGTGTTAACATGATTAAATAATTAGGTTTCATACTTGTTGTTATTTAAAATTGTTTATTCAAACTGTACTAAATTTCTATCGAATCAAAACCAAAATATATTTTATTACTTAAGTTGAGTGTTGAATTTTTAAGTAATTGATTAGCTTGTAATTTTTAGTTTTATAGTGTACTCATTTTCATTAATGGGTATTACATCTAGCAATTCAATTTCATAGTTTTGAAATGTTATTTTATTAGGTATTTCATTATCTAGAAGTGCTATTTTTACAATGGAATCATTATTTATTTTAAGTTCGATTATAGCGCGTCCTGCCCAAACACAATTTACGTCAGCAGGACAAATAGAATATTCAATAACTTTTAGGAATTGAATTTTTATGTCTGCTGTATCAGAAATTTTAGAATTGTTAATTTCATGAGCATTGTTTAATTGCAATAAAATTTCCAGGTCGTTATCATCTAATTTGTTTTCAGAACAACCAATTTGGCTAAAACTAACAAGTACAAATAGAACTAAAAATAAATAATGTTTCATACGTTTAAGCTTGAGATGGATCTGTAACCGGTACAATAATTTCTTCAAAAATATCTTCATCATCGTTATCTAATCCTTTCCAAAGCTTAAATTTATAATCTTCACTTTGAGAAGCTCTTAGCTGAAAAGTATATTCTTTTGTGATTTGTGCTTCTGTACAAGGAACATCCTCTTCTACATAAGAATTTATGGCCACTATTCTACTTGTGTTTTCATGTTGGAAATACAAACTGTGGAAGTGATGACATCCGTTAGGTAAAGTATATTTGACGGTAATGTCATAAGTTTGATTTAATTCAAAAGAACTAGGAATTGTTGCTTCGTCAATTTTAAGCACTTCAAAATGGTAGTTTGGACCATCATCGTTTTGGTTACAAGCAATAAATAGGGTAGAAAATAATAGGGCAAATAATAATTGTTTCATGATTGTTGTTTTTTGTTTCTATTTAATAGATGCAAATAAGGATAGAAGGTTGCGTCAGTAAGTGATTTTTTTTTGATTGAAGAAAGAAAGTACCATGTTTCATTTCTGAATACCTTTTTTTTGATTAATTTAGTTAGTACCAAGTAGATGAATTGAGAGTCTATTTTGTTGTTTCGATTTGGATAAAAAATAAAAACGATGTTACTTGATCGAAATAAAATTGGTTTTCAGTGCCTTTAGATCTTGAGAAATGCAGTAAATGAGTTAATCAATGCAACATGTGTTCTATTGTGGTTTTTGTATTTGATGTAGTTTTAATAATTAGAATTATAGCTTTCGTTTCTTTATATTGCTAAAGACTAAAAATGAATTGCTGCTTTAAAATAAAGTATTCTAACTTAACATTAATAAATGCGAATTTTAAAAATTGTATTTAAAATAAGTGTATATATTTTTATATACGGTTTTCACCTGCTTTATAGTTCTGTAGAAGCGCAAGAACAGGTGGAGAAATTTAATTTTGTGAATATAAAAGAAGGTATTTCTAAGACAGGGGTGTTTTCAATTTTGCAAGACCATCAAGGTTTTGTTTGGTTAGGAACCAATGGTGCTGGTCTTCATAGGTTTAATGGGATTGATTATGATTCCTATACATTTCAAGTTAATGATTCAACTTCAATAAGTAGCAGTCTTGTTTTTTGTACTTATTTAGATACTAAAAACAGACTATGGGTTGGTACAGAAGAAGGCTTGAATCTTTATGTAAGGGAAAAAGATAATTTTAAAAGAATTGCACTGTTGCAGTCAAATAAAAATTCCAATATTTCGGTATTGAGTATTGTAGAAGATTTGCATGGCAATTTGTTTGTTGGGACAAATGGGTTTGGTTTGTTTAAAATTAATTTGGGAAACTTCGTTATTGAAAATTACAAAAATGATGAAGAGCTATTAAATATTTATTGTCTTGCTACATCTGAAAAAGGAAAGATTTATGCAGGAACAGATCAAGGTTTAAAAGAATTTGATGGTCAGACAAAAGGACTTGTGGCTGCAAGTTTTAAGACCATTGAAGGCATAAGTACCATTAAAAAAGCAATAGAGTCTCTCTTTATTGATGAAAAAAATGCAATTTGGATAGGTACCATTTCAGATGGTTTGATAAAAGTAATTAAAGAGAAGAAAGGAACCAATGAAGTTTCGAAAATTACGAGAATCCCCATTTCAAAAAACAAAATATTTTCTATTTTAAAACTTCCAGACGGGAGCTTGATGTGTGGAACAGAAAACGATGGATTGATTCATATCGATTCAAATGGATTGGTTATCAATGAATATTTATCCGATAAAACAGATGAAAACAGCATTTTATCAAATTCTATTTGGTCCTTGTTTTTAGATGAAAACGAACGAATTTGGATGGGGTATTACAACAGTGGTGTTGGGGTATATGATAAATTGTTTGATAAGTTTAAAGGAATTGAAAGCTTAAATAACAATGACAATTCTTTACAATTAAGTTCTGTAATGGGGATTGTAGAAGATAATGAAGGTGATTTGTGGTTTGGTATGGATGGAGGTGGTATTGATATTTATGATACCAAATCAAAAAAAATTACACATATAAACAAATCACAGAATTCAAAATTTACAGGATTAGAGAGTTTGTATATAGAAGCTTTGTTTGTTGATAGTAAAAATAATATATGGGCAGGAAGTTGGGACAGCGGGGTGTTTTTGTTAAAAAATGGAACATCGGAATTTATCAATTATTCAATTAAGAATACCAATGGAAAATTGCTTTCAAATTGTATTTCTAGTTTTGCTGAAGATGAAAATGGAACTATTTGGATAGGGACTTTTTATTCTGGACTGTATACTTACAATCCTAAAACTGAAAAAATTACCGCACTTAGATCAAAAACTTTTATTGATTTAGGTATTGCAAAAAACGATATTCGAAAAATATTGATAGATTCAGATGAAATCATATGGTTGGGAACTACGAATGGTCTGTTTAAAGTAAATAAAGATCAAAATGGCAGTTATTATGCGGAATCGTTTTCAGAAGACATGTCAGAGGTTTATAACAATCATACAAGTTTTAAGCATGTCTTGACTTTAATTGAAAGTTCTGATAAATCAATTTGGATCGGAACTCGGGGTGCTGGTTTGTGTAAATACGACAAGAAAAAGAAGGAATTCATTTGGTTTAATAATCAAAACGGACAACCTTTGTACAATGTAAATAGTATTGTAGAATCTTTAGATGGTCCCATTTGGTTGAGTGGGAATTCAGGGCTTTGCAAGTTGGATGTTGAAACAGGTACGTTTACGAAATTCACAAGAAACGATGGTTTGTTGTCTAATGATTTCAATATCAATGCAGGTTTTAGAGATAAAAAAGGTGTTTTGTATTTTGGAAATTATCAAGGGGTGGATTATTTCAACCCTAGAGAAATTATAACCAATACAAGTTTGCCATTTTCATATCTAAAAGGATTCAAACTATTTAATATTGATGTTGTTCCAGGCGCTCCCAATTCTCCTTTGGAAAAAGTGATTTCTCAAACGGATGCCATTACTTTAACACATGAACAGTCTGTTTTTACTATCGAATATTCTGCTATCAATTATACAAGGCCCGAAAAAAATCAATATGCCTATTATTTAGAAGGTTTGGAAGATTCCTGGAATTTTGTAGGAAACGTGAGGAGTGCTACCTATACCAATTTGGATTATGGAGAGTATACATTTAAATTAAAATCAGCAAATAATGATGGTGTTTGGAATGAAAATCCTTTGAGCTTTTCAATTAAAATACTACCACCATGGTGGAAAACAGAATGGGCTGTATTCATGTATTTGAGTTTGTTTTTGTTAGGCTTGTTTTTGTTAAATGTAATGACAAATAGAAGGTTGAAGGAAAAACAGTTGCTCAGGAATGAAAGAGATGCAAGACTACAAAAAGAAAAGTTGAATGAAAAAAAATTACAATTTTTCACAAATATTTCTCATGAATTTAGAACGCCTCTAACGTTAATTAAAAACCCTTTGGAAGGTATTATCAATGATACAAATTTTGAATTGCCACTTTCAGTTAAAGAAAAACATCGAATTATTTATAAAAATACAGATAGGCTGTCACGACTTATAGATGAATTGATGGATTTTAGAAAGTTAGAGATGGATAAGGTAAGTGTAAAAGCCAATAAAATAGAACTGGTTGGTTTTATAAAAGACTTATGTGTTTATTTTTCAGAGGAAGCTTCAGATAAAAAAATCACATTCTTTTTTGAAAGGGATATCAAAGAACTAGATGTTTGGATAGATCCAAGTATGGTAGAAAAAATTATTTTCAATCTGTTGTCCAATGCCTTTAAAGTCACTTTAGATGGAGGCAGTATTACAATTGGTTTGGTTTTGCATAACAACACTCATTTTTCTTTATTAGACAACCGTTCAACAGATTCGTTTGAGATATTTATTTCTGATACTGGACCAGGATTGAGTGAAGAACAAGTACGCAAAATATTCGAACGATTTTACCAAGTAGACAGTTTGAATATGGGATATTATAGTGGTACCGGAATTGGTTTGGAAGTAGTAAGAAGTTTTGTAGAACTCCATAAAGGAAAGATAGAAGTTGATAGTGTTTTAGGAGAAGGAACCACTTTTAAATCTTATTTCCCAATAGGAAATGCGCACTTTACAACTGAAGAAATTCAAATATTAAATACAAAGGAGTTAAAGAATCGAGAAGAGAAATTTGTGCTTCCAAAATTAGAGAAGCCCAATGTTTTAGATAAGAAACCTGAAGCGATAACACAAACACTTTTAATTGTTGAAGACAATGCCGAGTTAAGAAATTACTTAAAAAAAGAACTGAGAAGTTTTTATAAAATAATAACCGCTATTAATGGAAAGGAAGGTTTGGAATTGACTACTTCGAAACAGCCAGATATAATTATTACCGATGTGATGATGCCTGAAATGAATGGTTTGGATTTTTGCAAACATGTAAAGTCGAATTTAATTACAAGTCACATTCCCATTTTAATGCTTACAGCAAAATCGATGGTAGATGATTGGGTAGAAGGTATTGATTCTGGAGCAGATGCCTATCTGAATAAACCCTTTGATATGCGGGTTTTAAAATCTCGTTTGGCACAACTATTAAGCAGTAGAAAACTATTGTTTGATAAATATTTCAGCGCTCTAGTTGAAGATGAATCTGAAGGAAATACAACCTCATTAGATAAAGATTTTATACAAAAAGTACTTGCTTATATCAATGAAAACCTAAGCGATCCAGGTTTAAGTGTAGATGTTTTGGCAGGACAATTGCATTTAAGTAGAAGTCAGTTCTATAGAAAAATAAAATCATTAACCAATTGTACAGCTGTAGAGTTTATAAGGAAAATTCGTTTGGAAAGAGCCAAACAACTTATAGAACTCGGGAATACCAATATAAATGATGTATGCTATAAAGTTGGTTTTTCTACACCTTCTTATTTTTCTAAATGTTTTAAGAAACAATTTGGACTATTACCTACACAAGTAAAAGTAATTGACTCTTAATATGAAATTTCAAGTAAATAAGTGAGGTGATAGAATTGTTTTTTGTCCTTTCTGAAACGAATATTATCATATTTTGTTAAGTTGTAGTGACTAAAAATCGCTTTTATTTCTTTTTAATCAGTGTTTTATATTCTTTTTTTTGAATACGAAATGTATTTGATGGCAGGTCACTTTTTTTAAATATAAGAAATGTAGCATGCACCACAATGAATGTTGTAAACTCAGCGATTTCGAGGTAAATGCTACAAATGTTCTAGAAATAGCTCATTTCGTGGGATGAAATTTCTGTTTTTGAAGTTAAGTTTGTTACAGGAAATTATGAAAAAAAAACACTCAAAATTTAATATAATAACAGAAGTCTTGTTAGTCATGGCCATATTCGGTCTATTAATACTAATTCTAGATATTATATTATAAAGGAATTTGTACCTTTTATAGGTTCATGTAAAGTCAAATAGTAAACCAAAACCAAGTAAGTATGAATAAAATGAAAATTGCAATTGTTACATTAGTAATGATTTGCGTTCAGAATGTTTTTTCACAATCGAAATCCATTAATGGAACTGTTACCGATAGATCAAATACACCTTTACCGGGTGTAACGATTGTGATCAAAGGAACTACAATAGGAGTGACTACAGATTTTGATGGGAAGTTTTCTCTTCAAAATGTAAGTGCTTCAAGTGAGTTGGAAATTAGTTTTATAGGAATGGAAACGAAAACTATTTTAGTTGGAAACCAAACAAATATTGAAATCGTATTAAATGAATCTGCAGAGTCTTTAGATGAGGTAGTTGTTGTTGGATATGGATCAACATCTCGAAAATTGGTGACTGGAGCTATTTCTTCAGTGAAATCAGAAGCAATTACAAGAACACCAGTTGTTTCAGCAGATCAGGCCTTGCAAGGTAGTGCGGCGGGTGTGACAGTAACAAATTCAGGTTCCCCAGGTTCAAGTCCTCAAGTACAAATTCGTGGATTAGGGACTTTTGGAAATAGTGCTCCATTATATGTAATTGATGGTATTGTTTCTGGAGGTTTGAGTGAAATCAATCCAAATGACATTGAAACAATGGATGTATTAAAGGATGCTTCTACAGCTGCAATTTATGGATCTAGAGCTTCCAATGGTGTGGTAATGATTACCACCAAAAAAGGAAGAATAGGAAAAACAAAAGTCACAGTAGATTCTTATATCTCTTCACAAAGAATCCCTAAAACATTAGATTTATTGAATTCTTCACAGTTCAAAACTTTTGCAAGTGAAACCTATGGTTTGCCAAATAGATATGCAACAGATGCAGCTTCAACACAGGTAAATACAGATTGGCAAGATGAATTGTTTCGATCCGCAATAATGAAAAGTACAAACGTAGGTGTTTCAGGAGGTACTGATACCGCTATTTTTAATATTTCTGCAGGGCATTTAGACCAAGAAGGAATTGTAATAAATACAGGTTTCGAAAGAATTTCTTTAAGAGCAAATAGTGAATTTAAGGTAGGAGATAAATTTAAAATCGGAGAGACATTGTCTGTTTCTGATTCTAAAATGTTAAATGAAGAGCAAAGTGGAGATAGAACTTTGGTAGAACATACGATAAAATCATTGCCTTATACTCCAGTTTACAATGCTGCAAATCCAGGTGGATTTGGAGGTACAGATACGACATTAGATAACGGTTCTGATGCTGAAAACTCAGTAAGATTACAAACGTTAGGATCTAATATTTCTGAAAGAACAAAAATGTTAGGATCTTTGTATGCTTCTTATGAATTGTTCGATGGTTTGACTTATAAATTTCAATATGGTTTTGACAGAGCAACAACACAATTAAATATACACAGGCCTTCTTTTGATGAAGGAATCAACCAAAGAACTGCCGCTGACGTTCAGCAAGGAACAACTATATACAGTTCAAATACGTATACGAGTGCATTGACATATTCTAAAACTATCAATGAAAATCATAATTTTGATTTGTTATTGGTGGCAGAAAAATACGATTCTAAAACAAACGTGAATCAGTCTAAAAATGAAAATCCATTGACAGATGCCATACCGGTTGTACAAGGAGATGCACAAGTAAACAATGCACTATATCAATATGGATTGATTTCTTATATTGGAAGATTGAAATACAATTTTGCAGATAAATATTTAGTTTCTGCTTCTATTCGTCGTGATGGCTCTTCTAGATTTGGAAAGAACAATAGATGGGGAACATTCCCGGCTATGTCAGTAGGATGGGTATTGAGCGAAGAAGCATTTTTACAAGATTCTGATATCATTTCTAGTTTGAAATTGAGAGGGTCTTGGGGACTTACAGGAAACGATGGGTCTAATGATTATGTATTCGAATCTGGTTTGATAACAGGATACAATTACACAGGTTTTGGGGCATCAACAGGAGTTTCTAATTTTGGTTCTGCAAATCCAGATTTGAAATGGGAAGAAGCAACACAAACAAATATTGGTCTTGATTTGGCAATGTATAACAATGCATTTACGGTGTCTATGGAATATTTCAATGTAGATAATAAGGATGTAATTGTACCAATTCCAAATGTTGCATCTGATGGTTTGGGAGAAGGTTTTACACAGCGAAATGGAGCTTCGACAAATTCGAAAGGAGTAGAGTTTTCTATTGGATATAATCATAACAAAGGAGAAGATTTTACCTGGTCGGCAAGTTTGAATTTGGCAACTTCTAAAAATAAAGCAACAAATCTAGGTGAGTTGTCTTTTATTGAGAGTTCTATATTTGAAGGAGAAAACTTATCTAGAATAACAGAAGGAGAATCTTTGTTTTATTTTTATGGATATGAAACAGATGGAATCTTTCAAGAAGGAGATGATACAAGTACGCAACCAAATGCAGCAGCAGGAGATATTCGTTTTGTAGACCAAGATGGAAATGGAGTAATAGATGGAGGAGACAACGTAAAGATTGGAAACCCTTTTCCAACGCTTACTTACGGTTTAAATTTAACAGCGAACTACAAACAATTTGATGCGTCTTTATTCTTTAGTGGTGTAAGTGGTAATGATATTTACAATACAAATATTTATGATTTAGAAGGGATGACTCGTTTGTTCAATGCAGGGACTACGGTATTGAATAGATGGACACTTTCCAATACGAATACTTCTGTGCCAAGATATACAGCAGATCATTCAGACAACGTAAACCGTTCAGATCGTTTTATAGAAGATGGTTCTTATGCAAAATTAAGAAACTTAACCATCGGATATAAATTTGATGACACAGCTTTAAACAATATAATGAAAGGTGCTTTATCAAAATTTAGAATATATCTAACAGGTCAAAATCTTTTTACAATAACAGATTATTCTGGATACGATCCTGAAATAGGAGGAAGTACAGTAACACCAGGACAACAATCTGCGGCAGCAGGTATCGGAATTGATAGAGGAGGATACCCTCAACCTAAATCTATAATTTTAGGAGTTCAATTAGCATTTTAATTAAGTTATAATATATAATATTAGAAAATATGAAAAAATTTAAAGCCATAATAGCTGGGGTTGCTGTTGCAGTAGGGATTGTTATTTCTTGCGACGAATCTGAAATTGAAGTGAGTAATCCAAACCAATTGTCATCTGAAACATTCTTTAAAACAAGTGCTCAATTAGAATCTGCAGTAACTTCTTGTTATGCATATTTACAAGATGTTGGGAATTATGGGAGGTATCAGTT
>Ga0105356_10001911_pt1 | contig 20837 bp, 19 predicted proteins | sample GOMGulsemesocosm_3_FD_83502 | JGI IMG/M metagenome (GOLD analysis project Ga0105356, IMG submission 83502) | Methane-oxidizing microbial communities from mesocosms in the Gulf of Mexico - GOM9D Gulf of Mexico | ecosystem: Environmental > Aquatic > Marine > Cold seeps | place: Gulf of Mexico... | reverse complement strand
TTTAACATCCGTTCCAACGGCTTCGATAACACCTGCTAATTCATGACCAGGAACATGAGGTAACTCAATATCTGGATCGTGTCCCATCCAACCATGCCAATCACTTCTGCACAGTCCTGTAGCTTTAACCTTTACTACAACTCCATCACGTTTTGGTATTGGATCTTTTAAATGCTGAATCCTGATGTCACCTTTAAATTTTTCAAAAACTGCTGCTTTCATTAATTGTGTCTTGACGCTGCATCTAAAGTAAAAAAAAATAATGATTCTAAAACTAAACCAAATCAACATCATATTCACTATCAAAAACTTTCAATAAAAATGCAACATTCGTTAAATTAAGTCGTCCTTATTAAAACTTTTAAGCATGTCAGACAAAAAAGTCCTTTATTTTATTTCGTTTTTCAGTTTCATTTTTACAATATCCGCACAAAATTATGACGCAAAAAACTTAAATCTTAAAACTTCAAATTACCTGATTCACACGGCAGTCGATTACGAGCATAAAAAAATAACTTCGAGCTGCGAACTCAGCCTTACAAATCCTTCAAACGAAAATATTTATAGCATCCCTCTATTGCTTTATCGTTTGCTTAAAGTTAATTCTATAACTGATGAAAAAGGCAAATCATTAACCTTTACACAACGCGTTGTGTCCTTTGATGATTGGGATGTTTATCAGGTTAATTTTATAGAAATCAAACTCGACACTCCTATCCAAAATAATGGATCTAAAAAAATTAAGATACACTATAGTGGTTCTTTATTAGGCTATACCGAAACTGGAATGACTTATGTTAAAGATCGTATTTCCCCAGAGTTCACTATCCTCAGACCAGATTGCAATGCATATCCGAAATTAGGTTATCCATCATTTAAAATCAATGGTACCTCACTTGAAAATTTCAATTACACCGTTCATGTTACGGTTCCAGACAATTTAATGGTGGCGAATGGAGGGAAACTCATCGATAAAACAAAAAAGGATGGCCTGATAACTTATGTTTATCAAAACATAAAACCGGCATGGCGGATTGATTTAGCCATAGCCAATTATGGTGTTCTCGAGGATAAGGGAATTAAAATTTTCCATTTTCCAAAAGATGAGGCTAATGCCAAACGTGTATTAAAAGCTGCTCATCAAACAATTAATCTATACACTTCTTGGTTTGGGGAATTAAATAATACTGCCAATTTCTCCATCATTGAAATCCCAGATAATTGGGGATCACAAGCCGATGTTACGAGTATTATTCAAGCCGCGGCGGCTTTTCAGAACAGTGATCATCATTATGAATTATATCATGAAATATCACATCTATGGAATGTAAAATCTAAGGATGACTATTCCCCTAGATGGAATGAAGGTTTGGCGATGTTCTTACAATATTTAACTGCCGATCTTTTAGAAAAAAAACCTTTACTTCATGAGAAAACGGCTGCTTATATCTCTAGAATAACGGATTCTGAAAAATATAAAAAAGTAGCTTTGATAGATTATGGTAAAGAAGGGCTTGCAGGGTATTCATATACCACAGGAATGGTTATGTTTCACCTGCTTTACAATTTGGTTGGTGCTGATGCATTCAATAATATCATAAAAACATACTACCTAAAGTACGCTAATACTGGGGCGACAACTACAGAATTTACGACTTTAGTAAATGACCTTACTACTCTAGATCTTAGACCCTTTTTCAAGGACTGGATCTACAGCACTCATTATATAGAGGTCCTAGCAAAACAGACATCAATCAAAGCTCTTACAAGCTACTATAGGAAATAAAATATCATTAAAAACACCAGTAAATCTGTCTATTACATCAATAGTCAAGTAGGGTTTTAATCTTAACTTTTATTTTTTCCGTAGAAGGAATCATAGTTTGTTCTAAGGTAGCATTTAATGGAATTGCCGGCATATTCTCGCTTCCAATAGTCATGACTGGAGCATCGAGATATTTAAAACATTCTTCCTGAATTTTTCCTGAAAGGGCTCTGGCAAAACTATTATTTGAAGGCTCTTCGGTTACTACTAAACATTTTCCTGTTTTCTTAACCGATGTCATAATCGTGTCTTCATCTAGAGGAAATAAAGTTCTTAAATCAATGACTTCAATTTGATCCTGCATTCCTAATTCTGAAGCGGCATTCATTGCCCAATGTACACCCATTCCATAGGAAACAATAGTCAGAGTTTCCATATGTTCCTGTTTCCAAATTTCCTGTAGTACCCAAGCTTTCCCAAAAGGCAATATATAGTCCTCGGCCGGCTCTATTGATGTGGCTCCAAGAGTCCCAGGAACCTTACTCCAATACAGGCCTTTATGCTCTAGAATAACAACAGGGTTTGGATCGTAATATGCTGCTTTCATCAGTCCCTTTAAATCGGCTCCATTACTAGGATAGGCAATTTTAATTCCTCTAATATTTGTTATGACGCTTTCAACAGAAGAAGAATGATAAGGACCGCCACTACCGTAAGCACCTATGGGTACACGAAGGATCATGCTTACTGGCCATTTTCCATTGGAGAGGAAACAACTTCTACTCACCTCTGTAAATAATTGATTGAGTCCTGGCCAAATATAATCGGCGAATTGCACCTCAACTATAGGTTTTAATCCCACAGCACTCATCCCGACTGTTGAGCCTACAATAAATGCTTCTTGAATTGGCGTATTAAATACCCTATCGTCTCCAAATTTTTGAGCTAGAGTCGCTGCTTCACGAAAAACACCACCAAGTCTTCCTCCAACATCTTGCCCATAAAGCAAACACTCTTTATGTTTATGCATGAGCTCTTCAATTGCAAATAACGCACAATCAACCATAACCACCTTTTCATTTCCTTCCGGTGAACGCTCTCCCACTTCTGTAGTGATCGGAGAAGGCTCAAAATCGTGAGTAAATAAATCTTCGGGACTAGGATCTTCCGCCTGAATCGCCTTATCAAAGTCTGCCTTGACTTTCGCTTTCGCTGAATTTTCTATAGTTTCAATGTCTTCTATTGTAAATCCATGGTCTAATAATTGTTGTTTTAGCACCGGATAGGGATCACGAGAACGCGCTTCTTCCAAATCATCACGATACCATTCCATACGTACACCAGAAGTATGGTGATTTAGTAATGGCACTTTGGCATGCACTAAAAACGGACGTCGTTCTTCACGAATGGTTTTAACAACCTTTTCAATAGCTTTATAACTCTCAATAAAATTTGCTCCATCGATAGAAATGGCTTCCAATCCATTAAATCCTTGAGCGTATTCAAAGGCATTTTGAGCTCTGGTTTCTGCTGCATTTGCTGAGATATCCCAACCATTATCTTGTACCAAATACAAGATTGGCATCTGCTTTAATGCCGCCATTTGAAAGGCTTCGGCGATTTCCCCTTCGGTAACTGAGGCATCACCTAAAGAGCAAACTGTAATTGGTTTTAGAGCCGCATCAGTTGCACCCTGGGTGACGCTATTCTTTAATCCTTGCTTTTCAAGATACTGCATTCCCATAGCCACGCCTGTAGCAGGTATAGCCTGCATTCCAGTGGCCGAAGATTGATGTGGGATTTTCGGTTTATCGGCATCTTTTAAACTTGGGTGACAATAATAACTCCGTCCCCCAGAAAATGGGTCCTCTCGTTTTGCCATTAGTTGCAACATTAGATCATAAGGTTCCAATCCAAACGACAATAACATAGCGTCATCTCTATAGTATGGAAAGGCATAATCCTGAGGTAATAATTGCAGTCCTAAGGCAATCTGAATAGCTTCATGTCCTCTGGATGTCGCATGTACATATTTTGAAACCTGTTTAAAATTAGTTTCATAAAGTTCGGTCATGGCTTTTGCTGTGCACAGTTTCAAAAAGCCATTTTTGAGAATCTCGTTTTTCATTAGGCTAACTCTTTTTCAATTTTAAGCATCCAGTTAAAAGGATCTTCAGTTTTTCCTGAACGCAGACTATTTAGTGTATCTAATACCAATTGCCCTATTGGGCTTTCATTAGACACCTCAATGATAGCATCCTTATATCCTATCTCCTGAATCATAGCAATCGCAACCGCCGTCCCAGTACCAAAGGCTTCCTCAAGGCTACCATTATTTGATGCTTCAATAATCTCTTCAATAGTGATTGGTCGTTCGGATACTTTAAACCCTTTATTTCTCAACAAATCAATAACACTCATACGGGTAACTCCTGCCAATATTGAGCCATCGAGATTTGGCGTTATAAATTCTCCATTAATTTTAAAGAAAATATTCATAGTGCCACATTCTTGTATATAGCTAAAATCGCGAGCATCTAACCATAGTACCTGATCATATCCTCTTTCTTTCGCCAGTTCTGATGGGCGAATTGCTGCCGCATAATTCCCAGCAGCCTTAGCTTCCCCTGTGCCTCCTTTTGCCGCACGGATATATTTAGTTTCGGCATATAATTTTATACGCTTGGTGAAGAAAGGCCCAGATGGTGATGCTATGATTATAAACTTATAATTCATTGCAGCACGCATACCAATAAAAGGCTCGTCGGCGTACATAAATGGGCGCAGGTATAAAGCGCTTCCGTCTTGTGGCGGAATCCAGCTGCGTTCTATAGCTACCAATTGCTTTAAACCTTCTACAAATAATTCTTCAGGGAAATGAGGCATCCCCATACGGTCGGCACTAAAATTTAAGCGTTCCGCATTTTTTTTAGGACGAAATAATAGAGGTGAGCCTTCACTATCCATAGTGGCCTTCAAGCCTTCAAAAATAGCTTGACCATAATGAAGTGCCATAGCCGCCGGATGTGTAGGAATCATTCCTAAGGGTTCAATCCTAGGCTTTTTCCACTGCCCATTTTCATAATCACAAACAAACATGTGATCCGTAAAAGTAGTCCCTAATGGAATATTATTAAAGTCTAAATCGCCGACTTTAGATTTTTCAGTTTTAGTGATTTTTATAGTGTGTTTCATTGATGCTTTTTTTATCGTCCCAATGACAGTGAGACTCTTTTAATCTAATTCTGTTTATTTTAAAACCTCTCAGCTTAAATCGTTCTTTGTTTATCAAATTGTTCTAAATAATCGCCAACACGTCTAAGGAATGATCCTCCCAGATAACCATCAACAGCGCGATGGTCAAACGATAAGGACAGATACATCATACTTCGTATTTCAATTTTATCACCCGCATCGGTTTCAATGACTTCAGCGCGTTTCTTAATAATCCCTAAAGCTAAAATTCCGACTTCTGGTTGATTGATAATTGGTGTCCCCATGAGGCTTCCAAAAGTCCCAACATTAGAAATTGTAAATGTGCTGCCCTGTATATCATCACTATTCAATGCGTTTTCTCTTGCCTTTGCAGCTAGTGCATTGACATTTTCCGCCAATTCCTTTAAATCTTTTTTATCGGCATTCTTAACTACAGGAACAATGAGATTTCCACTTGGCAATGCTGTTGCCATCCCGATGTTAATACTGTCCTTTACAATGATATTATCACCATCAACAGAAGCATTAATCATAGGAAAATCTTTGATTGCTTTTGCAACCGCCTCTACAAACAAAGGGGTAAACGTTAATCTTTCACCGTGCTTCTCTAGAAAAAGCGCTTTATTAGCATTTCGCCACTGTACCATTTCGGTTAAATCGGCTTCTACATAAGCTGTTACATGGGGAGAAGTATGTTTTGAATACACCATATGATCGGCAATCATCTTTCGCATTCTATCCATCTTCACAATCTCACCTTTCCCTTTATCAAGATTTAATTGAGGGATTCTATAGGCAGTAGGATCTGCTGAAACCGTCTGAGCAAACTTATAGGGTCTCCCCTCATCTATATACTGAAAGACATCACTTTTTCGCAGGCGACCATCGGTTCCAGTTGCCGGAATACGTGCTAGCTCTTCAAAACTAATATGCTGTGCTTTTGCAATGCTCACTATTAGTGGAGAAAAGAAAGTATTGGTGTTTTGCTGATTAACAACAACTGTCTTTTTAGACTTAGGAACATTGCTTTCAACTTGCTTTGGTTCTTTCTTAGCTTCTGCCTTATTATCTAATGTTGCAACGGTCTCTGAAATTTCCAATATTGCAATCACCTCTCCTACCGGGACTACCTCATTGGCCTGAAACAATATTTTACTAAGTATTCCAGAGTTAATTGCAGGCACCTCATTATCTACCTTATCTGTTGCGACTTCTAATAAAATATCACCATCTTCAAAAGTCTCGCCTTCAGTAATACACCAACTAATTATGGTTCCTTCCGTTATGCTCTCACCCATTTTGGGCATTTTCAATTCAAATTTAGACGTCATATTAACTAATGTTTGTTAGTTATTTATATTTGTTAAAACAGCTATGCTTTTTTATTTATTTGATTTCATAAAATCGCGTAGGGTATCATAGAATGCATCTTGGGTTTTCAAGTCATTCGGCACTTCTCGCAAGGGGTCTACTTCCCTTAGGCTTTCATGACAATCGGCCGGTAATTGTTGATATAATTCCGTCCCTTTAGTTTTCCATGCTATCATCTCATCGCTCACTTCTTTTATCACTTTAGCAGGATTCCCAACGACTAAACTCCGTTTAGGTATAACCGTTTCTGCCTTTACAAAAGCCATCGCTCCAACGATGCTTTCATCTCCAATTTCGGCATCATCCATGATTACTGTATTCATTCCTACCAATACATTTCTACCAATATTGGCGCCATGAATGATCGCCCCATGCCCTATATGTGCACTTTCCTTTAAGCTTATTGATTTACCTGGAAACATATGTACTGTACAATTTTCCTGAACATTAACTCCATCTTCCAATATAATTTGTCCCCAATCGCCACGAATTGCTGCGCCTGGTCCTATATAACAATGTTTTCCAATAATCACATTACCTGTCACAGCAGCTAAGGGGTGTACAAAACTACTTTCATGAACAACTGGTATATAGCCTTTGAAACTGTAAATCATTTTATTTTTTTATGGTCATTGCATTAAAATAAAGAGGGCTTCAGCCTTCACTTGTTTTAAATGCGCTTTACTATTTAAATCCTTTTAATTTTTCTTTGGTAAAATCACTCAACACTAAACGCCCACTAATTTTTGCACGTTGAATCAATAATTCATCCCAATCTTCGGTACCTTTCCAAAATACTTGTTTCATTGAAGCCATAGCTTCAGGGTTATAGTTACACAAATTTTCTGCAAACTCCTTAACAGCTACATCCAAAGCTTCTGTAGTTTCAAAGACTTGGGTAAACAGTCCTTTTTGTTTTGCCCATTCTGCTGAATAAAAGCTATTGGCATCAATAGCTATTTGCGACATGCCACTTAATCCTAATTTACGCTGTACTGCTGGCCCAACAACGAAGGGTCCAATACCTACATTGAGCTCACTTAACTTAATGGCCGCAAATTTGGTCGCCATACAATAATCGGTTGCCGATGCTAATCCAACACCTCCTCCTACAGTTTTCCCCTGTACACGTCCAATAATAAACTTAGGACATTTGCGCATGGCGTTAATCACATTCGCGAAACCTGAAAAGAAAACTTCACCAGTTCCTTCATCATTAATATTAATCAGTTCCTTAAAACTTGCTCCAGCACAAAAGGTTCTATCTCTCCCACTTCTTAGTACGATCACTTTAATGGTATCATTAGTTCCCGCCTTAGTAATAGTTTGAGCTAATTCTGCCAAAATATCTCCAGGCAGGGAATTGTGTGCTGGGTGAAAAAATTCTATATAGCCTACTTGGTTTTCAATATCTAATCTTACATAAGGGTCACTCATATATTTAATTTTTTATTTTATAGTATCAAAATTCGCCCTAATCATATGGGCTTTATTTAGTTTAAATTATTACGAACTACACAATAAATGCGCAGTATCCTGCTAAATCAATCCGAATTGTTCGAAGTGATGATTAAAATGTTTGGTATGAAACAAATCCCATTCAAATTTGTTAAGGTCTCCAAAAACAACATTTTTCAAGGTCGTCTTGGGATGTTCTTTAAAATAAGTTTCAAAAGCCTCATAAGCTTCTAATAATTGTTGTTTGGCTAGACTAATGTTATCGTACTCCAAATTTTTAATATCCTTTTCCAGAAATGATGGTGCTTCAAAATTTCTCGGCATTGGTCTATGATTATATAATGAATCATGAACTCTTTCCAATACCTTTTCTGGTGTCGAAAATTCAAAATCCTGAATCTCACCAGAAGCGATCCTTAAGGTATATTCTAGGTGTTCAACCATATGCTGTGGCGTCATGCTACCCCAAACCAATTTGCTATCCTCAGTGAGTTTAGCCAAATACCCTTCAATGGTATTTCTGTTTATTTCAGCAAAGGGATTTTTCTTCTGAACCATGGTTAACACCGTTGCGATAGCCACTAATTCTTCTTCGGCATCAAAGACCTCAGCATACCATTTCACGATGCCATTTGGTAATTCAGGCCCGCGTGAATCTCTATCAATTTTCTGTTTACATGTTAATCGCACCGAAATAGTATCATTATGATAAATTGGTCTTAAAAAACGACATTCCTCTAAACCATAATTTGCAGAGACTGGTCCCTTGTTTGGATACACAAATAAACCTGCAGCGGCGGCTAAAATAAAATACCCATGTGCTGTTCGCTTTTCAAAAATACTTCCTTCTAAGGAGGTGATATCGGTATGTGCATAAAAATGATCCCAGGTCAAATTTGAAAAATTAACAATATCCCCATCCGTAATGGTTCGTTTATGTGTTTTTAAAGACATTCCTGGTTGAATATCTTCCCAGTGATATTTAAAAGGATGTTGCGCTGCTTCTTTATAAGCACTACCGGGTTGATATATTCCTGTAATTTCAGTTAGCGTTGTTGGAGAACCTTGTATCGCGGTGCGCTGTAAATAATGTTTAACACCACGCATTCCCCCCATTTCTTCACCGCCACCTGCACGTCCTGGGCCACCATGAACCAATCCTGGCAATGGTGATCCATGACCTGTACTTTCTTTAGCGTTTTCCCGATTTAACACTAAAATACGACCGTGATGACTGGCTGCATTTACGACATAATCTTTGGCAATTGCATCATCATTAGTTATGATAGAAGAGACTAATGAGCCTTTCCCCATTTTTGCCAATTCAATAGCATCATCTAAACTTTTATAAGGCATTATCGTACTCACTGGACCAAAAGCTTCACGTTCATGAACTTCTAAATTATCAAAGGGATGATCTTCTCTTAATAAAATCGGACTCATAAACGCACCTTTTTTAGCATCGGCACCAATGGTTTCAAGTTTATCGAGACTTCCATAAACAATGTTTGCTTTTTGGGCAATATCGCTCACGCTATTTCTAACTGCTTCCACTTGTGCTTTACTAATTAAAGCACCCATTCTTACTTCTTTTAGTCTCGGATCTCCAATGGTCACTTTATCTAATGCTTTCCCTAAGGCAATTTGAACGTCTTCAACTAATTTTTCAGGAACAATAATACGACGAATAGCCGTACATTTTTGCCCTGCTTTTACAGTCATTTCCTTTCTAACTTCTTTAATAAAAATATCAAATTCTGCAGTTCCTGGCACAGCATCTCCTCCAAGTATCGATGCATTTAAAGAATCGGCCTCCATGGTAAATGGTACCGCCTCCTGAATAATTCTAGGATGTGCTTTTAAGATCCTTCCCGTGGTTGCAGAACCTGTAAAAGTGACTACATCTTGAGACTCTACGGTATCTAAAATAGTCTTAACGGTTCCGTTTATGATTTGTAAAGCACCCTCTGGTAAAATTCCCGATGCTACAATTTCTCGCGCTACAGCTTCAGCTAAATACGAAGATGACGGTGCAGGTAAAACCACTGCTGGGACTCCAGCCATCCAATTCACTGCACATTTCTCCAACATTCCCCAAACCGGAAAATTAAAAGCATTAATATGTACTGCGACCCCTTTTTTAGGCACCATTATATGGTGGGCCATAAATCGTCCTCCCCGAGATAAATCTATAGCATCACCTTCTACGTGATAGGGTTGATTTGGAAATAATTTTCTTAAAGAAGCATTGGCAAATAGGTTTCCAAAACCGCCTTCAATATCTATCCAACTATCAATTTTAGTCGCTCCGGTGCGATAACTTAATTCATAAAAAGCATCTTTCTTTTTATTGAGATATAATGCTAGCTTTTTAAGCATGTTCCCGCGTTCTTGGAAGGTCATTTTACGGAGCACTTCCCCACCTTTAGTTCTTCCATAGTGAAGAATCTCAGGAATATCAAGGCCTTCAATGGCGATATTAGAGATAACATCACCGGTAATTGCGTCGTAAACAGGAATTCCTTCTTCCTTGCCTTCTGTCCATTGTCCTGCGACGTAGTGTTGTATTTTTTTCATCATCTCATTTTATTTCTTTGTTTCTGCATTTCAACAGTTTAAATCCTTCTCCTTAATAAAGTCTAAAATCAAACAGAGAAGCGTTCCATTTTATATTTCTATTCCACACGTTCAATTATGGCAGCATAGCCCTGACCAACACCAATACACATGGTTATTAATGCATAACGCTTTTGTTGCTCTTGCAATTCTAAAGCTGCTGAATAGGTAATTCGCGTTCCTGTTACTCCCAGAGGATGGCCAATGGCTATCGATCCTCCATTAGGGTTTAACCTCGGATCATCATCTGCTATTCCCCAAGCTCTCGTACAAGCCAACGCTTGAGCCGCGAAGGCTTCATTTAGCTCAATAACATCCATATCATCCATGGTTAATCCTGCTTTCTCTAAAGCCTTATTAGAGGCTTCAACAGGACCTATTCCCATAATTCTCGGCGCTACACCTACCACTGCAGAGCTTACAATTCTGGCTATTGGTTTTAAATTATATTTTTTTACTGCATCTTCGGAAGCAATAATTGTCACCGCAGCGCCATCGTTTAATCCCGATGAATTCCCTGCAGTTACACTACCGCCTTCAGCTTTAAATGCAGCTCTTAATTTACCTAAAATCTCTAAAGATGTTGAAGGTTTAACAAACTCATCTTTTGAAAATTGAATGGGATCTTTTTTACGCTGCGGAATTGTTACGGTAATCATCTCCTTTGCAAGTCTCCCATTTTCCTGTGCTTTGGTCGCTTTCATCTGGCTCCAATATGCGAATGCATCCTGATCCTTACGAGAAATATTATACTTCTCTACCAAATTTTCGGCTGTATTTCCCATGCCATCGGTTCCATATAATTTTTGCATCTTAGGATTTATAAAACGCCATCCGAAACTCGAATCGTACATTTTTGAATCGTTACCAAAAGCCGATGATGGCTTTGCAACGACATAGGGACCTCGGGTCATATTTTCTACGCCTCCCGAAATAAACACATCACCATCGCCTGCCTTAATCGCCCGGTTAGCATGAATAATTGCAGATAAACCAGAGCTACATAAACGATTTACGGTTTCCCCAGGAACGGTAAATGGCAGTCCTGCTAAAAGTGCAGACATTCGAGCTACATTACGATTATCTTCTCCTGCTTGATTTGCACATCCCATAATAACATCGTCATAAGCCGCTTTCGGAATATTGGGATTACGTTCTATAATAGCTGCAATAACTAGCGCTCCTAAATCGTCAGTACGAACTACCGATAAGCTGCCTTTATAACTTCCTATAGGCGTTCTAACGCCATCTATAATATATGCTTCTTTCATAATTATTCTTCCCAATCTTTATTTGTACGATATACAACTCCTTTAAAAAGCGCTACTAATTCCTCGCCACGCTTAACCTCTATTATATTAAATCCCAACTTATTATTTACTTTTTCTATAACCGATTCTGCCACCAAATAATCACCTTCATTCAAGGCTTCAATATGATTTATAGAGGTTTCAATAGATACGGCATATTTACCATGAGTATTTGCCGCAAATCCAAAAGCGGTATCGGCCAAGGAATAACTTATTCCTCCATGTGCTTTTTTCATACTATTTAGCATCTCCTTCCTAATGGTCATTCCAACTTTACAACGTCCAATTTCGCAGTCCAGGATCTCGATACCCAACCACTGACTATAGGCGTCTTGTCCCAGCATCTTTTCAGGAATCAGGTGTGAGGCTATAGGTTTTAATTCGTTTGACATCTTATTTATTCTTCTATTTAGACTTATTAATTCTCGAAGCAATTTAAGAACCTAATACGCTTATCAATTGAGATACTTCTGTAATTAATTCTCTATGCGCTTCATCCGCTTCGATGCTAATATAATTTTTCCTCTGTGCTTTAGGATATCTTAATTTTTCAGCTCTTAAATCTTTTACCTAGCTTATTCATTTTTCTCAATAAAGGACTACACCGGTATCTGTCTTCATGATATTCACTGTACAATGCATCCATTTTCTCAACACACCAATCGATGCCCTTCTCGTCTGCCCAAGCCAATAATCCCTTTGGATAATTTACGCCCTTGGTCATAGCATTATCAATATCATCAGCTGAGGCAATATTTAAAAACAGAGCATCCGCAGCTTCATTGATTAGCATGACTAGCACTCTATTAAAAATTTGTTTTGTTAAAGCTTCATCAGGATGGCTTTGGTCCAGACCAGATGTGATCTTCTTACCATTTTCATCATAATCATAATAGCCTTTTCCCGATTTCCGACCTAAATAACCTGCTTCGGCAAATCGTTTTTGTGTAAATGCTGGCTTGTATCTAGGATCGAAATAAAACGCAGCAAACACCGTTTCTGTAACCGTATAGTTGATATCATTTCCTATAAAATCCATCAATTCGAAAGGTCCCATTCTAAAGCCTCCTAAAGTCTTCAAGCTCTGATCTATGGTGACAAAATCTGCCAATCCCTCTTCATAAATCCGCAGTGCTTCCCCATAAAATGGTCGCGCGACTCTATTGACAATAAATCCGGGCGTATCTTTAGCCACTGCCACTACTTTTTTCCAGTCAGAAATAATCTGAACCGTTTTATCTGCGATTTCGTTCTTTGTTTGGATCGCAGGAATCACCTCTACTAGTTTCATTAGGGGTGCCGGATTGAAAAAATGAATTCCGATACAACGCTCCGGTTTTTGTAATGCTGCTGCTATGGATGCAATTGATAAACTCGAGGTGTTTGACGCGATAATACAATCATCAGACACATAGCTTTCTAATTCTGAAAATAGCTTTTTCTTGATCTCTAAATTTTCAACAATAGCTTCTATGGTTAGATCGGAATCTCCCAAACTCTTCAAGCTATTTACATAAGAAATATTGCTCTGAATGTTTTCTTTTTCAGATGCATCGATACGTCCTTTTACAACAAGACGCGTTAATACTTTCTCTAGAGCTAGCTTACTTTTATCTAAAGCAATTTGATTTGTATCGTATAATTTCACAGCGCAACCCGATGTAGCAGCAACCTGTGCTATACCACTTCCCATTGTTCCTGAACCAATAATTCCTACGTTCATATTTTTTATTTTAAAATGGTAGATTGGAAACATCTACATTTCCTCCAGAAATAATAATTCCGATATCTTTATTTTTAAATTCCTCTTTATTTTTTAACAAGGCTGCAAAGGCCACTGCACTTGAGGGTTCAATCACAATTTTCATGCGCTCCCAAATAAGCTTCATAGCATCGACAATTTCATCTTCTTCAACCCTAACAATACGCTCAACATTTTCCATTATGATGGGAAAATTGCGATCTCCTAAATGGGTTCTCAAGCCATCTGCAATGGTGTTAGTACGCTCATTAAATTCAATCTTACCACTTTGCATCGAACGAAAGGCATCGTCTGCATTTGCGGGTTCTCCCCCAATAACTTTACATTGAAGAGAAAAATATTTCGCCGCTAAAGCAGTTCCTGCTATTAAACCGCCGCCTCCAACTGGAGTAAATATATAATCCAATTGTGGCTGTTCGTCAAGCAACTCCATAGCTGCTGTTCCTTGCCCATAAATTACATCATCATCATTGGATGGGTGTATAAATGTGGCACCGGTATCTCGACCTACTTTGGCCGCCATTTGTTCACGAGCCATTGGCGTGGATTCACTTTCAATAATATTACCCTTATATCCCATTACCGCATCCTTCTTAACCTGAGGTGCATTTTTAGGCATTACAATAAATGCTTTAACTCCAATTTTATGTGCCGCCAATGATAAGGCTTGAGCAAAATTACCAGAGGAATGTGTCAGTACACCTTTCTGACGTTCATCATCAGACAAATTCAAAATGGCATTTGCTGCACCACGCATTTTAAAGGCGCCCATTTTCTGTAAATTTTCACATTTAAAATACACTCGAGTTCCGACAATTTCATTGATCAACTCAGATGTCAACACAGGCGTTTTGTGAATATATGGCCTTATTCTATGCTGTACTTGTATGAGAACATCTTTATCCACTATTTCCCTTTAAAGTTTGGTTTTCTCTTTTCAATAAAAGCGCTTACACCTTCAGCATAATCATCTGTTCCTGCGGCCTCTATTTGATATTTAGATTCTAAATTTAGTTGTTCTTCTAAAGTATTCACCAAGGATTGGTTAAAGGTTTTCTTTATAAGTCCTAAGGCTTTGGTTGGCATGTTCGCCATTTTCAATGCCAATTTATTTATATATTCGTCAAAGTCTTCAGAGGGCACATATTTGTATATCATCCCTAATCGTTCGGCTTCTTCAGCAGCAATTTTATCGCCCAGCATAGCTATGGCAGAGGCTTTCTGAAAGCCTATTAGTCTTGGTAAAAAGAAAGTTCCTGCACTATCTGGTATTAAACCTATTAAACTAAAAGCTTGAATAAAGCTCGCTTTTTCATCGGCAACAACAACATCACAGGCTAAGGCTATATTTGCACCAGCTCCTGCGGCTACTCCATTTACCGCTGCTATGATTGGTTTTTCAATATTTCGAATTCGTAAAATGATTGGATTATAATGTTCCTCCAATATTTTTTTAAATCCAGGATTTAATTCTGGGGAGGTCACTTCTTTCAAGTCTTGTCCTGCACAAAATGCCTTTCCATTTCCTGTTAATACAATTGCTCTCACCGCTGCATTCACTTCACAGGCATCTAATGTGTCTTGTAAGGACAATGCCATTTCACGATTGAAACTATTAAATACCTCAGGTCTGTTTAGCCTTATATAGGCTATTTTATTTTCAATTTTTAATGCAATTGAATTGCTCATACCTATTATTTCTGCTCAGGCAGAAATCATTTTTAATTAAACTTTATTTTCTTTTATAAGATCCTGAAACACGTTCAGGCTGACAAATCGATGCATTGTCATTTCAAACATTTAAAATAATCGAATGGTTCCAGACAGTCTTCACATTTAAACAATGCCTTGCAAGCTGTAGAACCAAATTGACTTACTAATTTTGTGTTTTTTGAACCGCAATTGGTACACTTAACTCGTTTTTTTCCATCTAGTAAGGCTTCCTTATCAGCTTCAGCTTCAAGCGGTGCTGCTATACCATACTCTTCTAATGCTCGTCTTCCTTTTTCAGTAATCCAATCTGTCGTCCAAGCCGGTGATAACACCAGTTTAACGCTAGATTTATAGCCTTCTTTTCGCAAGGCCGATGTAATATCATCTCCAATGACATCCATTGCAGGACAGCCACTATAGGTTGGTGTAATGCTAACAAAAACTTCACCCTCAATAATTTCAGCCGAACGTACAACGCCCATATCAAGAATTGATAACACGGGGATCTCTGGGTCAGAAACCTGAGCTAGTATCCCAATTAATTTTTCATCTATATGTTGTTCTGCCACTATCATTTTACCACTCCATATTAGGGAAAGCGCGTTGCATATATTGCATATCTGCTAATAGGTATCCTAAATGCTCTGTATGAATTCCTTGCTTGCCTCCTTTTTGAAAATATTTAGACGCTGGCACCTCCAAAGTGGCTTCCTTTAAAACTTCAGAGACCCTATTATAATAGTCGTCTTTTAAAGCAAATGTATCCACACCAATACCATTTTTAATCATTTCGGCATCGGCATCTGTTTGATGAAATAACTCATCAGTATAGCACCATAAAGTATTAATAGCATCCTGCATTTTCACATGACTTTCTTGAGTTCCATCTCCTAGGCGTTTTACCCAATCAGAAGAAAACCTCAAGTGATATGACACTTCCTTTATTGATTTATTTGCGATTGCCGCCAATGTTTCATCTGTACTTGATTGTAATCTTTCTAGGAACATATAATGATAGGCATCAAATAAAAATTGCCTCGCCATGGTATATGCAAAATCCGTATTTGGTTGTTCAACCAAAAGGGTGTTCACATATTCTCTTTCAGGACGTAACATTGCAATATCATCTTCCGACTTACCCTGACCTTCTATGTGTCCAGCATATTGATAATAGCTCCGTACCTGCCCTAATAAATCCAAGGCTATATTGGTACAGGCAATATCGGTTTCCAAACTTGGGCCATGACCACATAATTCTCCTAATCGCTGACCTAAAATCAAACAGTTATCAGCTATCCCGAGTATGTATTTATATAAGTTGTTATTCATTTTATTTTTATTAATGAGACCTTTTTCCAAGGTCCAAGCAAACATTTAGTTTTATTTTGATGAGTTCCTGAATCAAATTCGGAAATACCATAGCGTATCACATATATTTAACTTCGTCAGGTAGCTCATAAAATGTTGGATGGCGATACACCTTATCTTGAGCTGGCTCGAATAACTCGCCATTATTATCGGGGTTTGTGGCCGTAATATTTTTTGATTCTACAACCCAAATACTCACGCCTTCTTTTCGCCTAGTATATACATCGCGTGCATTTTCAAGAGCCATTTCGGCATCAGCAGCATGTAAGCTCCCAAAATGCCGATGTTCTAATCCATTTTTACTCCTTACGAATATTTCCCAAAGTGGCCATTCTTTTTTCATAGTTATCATTGTTTTAACCTACTTTATTTAACTCTTTTTTTTCTTTTTTATCAGCGTGTTCCATGGCTGCGTCTCTCACCCATTTTCCATTTTCCCATGCATTAATTCTCGCCGACATACGTGATTTATTACAAGGCCCATGACCTTTTACAACCTGCCAGAATTCATCCCAATCTATCGCTCCGAAATCATAACATTTCTCAGTGTCATTCCATTTTAAATCTTCATCTGGAATGGTTAATCCAATCAATTCTGCCTGCGGCACGGTTTGATCTATAAACTGTTGTCGTAATTCGTCGTTGGTTTTACGCTTCAATTTCCACTTCATAGATTGTGCGGTATGTACAGATTCAGCATCTGTAGGTCCAAGCATCATTAATGCTGGCCACCACCAACGATTTAAAGCGTCCTGCGCCATTGCTTTTTGCTCAGGAGTTCCACCTGCTAGTTTTACCATGATTTCATAACCCTGGCGTTGGTGAAAACTTTCTTCCTTACAGACTCTTACCATGGCTCTTGCATAAGGCCCAAAAGACGTACTACACAAAGGCACTTGGTTAATAATGGCTGCTCCATCTACCAACCAACCAATGGCTCCCATATCGGCCCAAGTTACTGTTGGATAATTAAATATACTTGAGTATTTTGCCTTTCCAGAATGTAATTGCTCGAACAATTCATCACGTGAAACGCCTAAGGTTTCGCAAGCACTGTACAGATATAATCCGTGACCTGCCTCATCTTGTACTTTTGCTAACAAGGCTACTTTCCGACGTAGGGATGGTGCACGAGTAATCCAATTGCCTTCTGGCAACATACCAATTATTTCGGAATGCGCATGTTGAGACATTTGCCTGATATGCGTTTTGCGATACTTTTCGGGCATCCAGTCCTTTGGTTCAATTTTTTCATCACGAGAGATTCGTGCTTCAAATTGTTCTTCTAATATTTTTATTTGTGCTTCACTCATTTTTCTTGAGTTAATAATTAAGAGCTAATCGCTAACCTTTTTTATTTTATGGAATCTCCATCACATCTTGATAATAGAGTACAGAATAACAAATTGATTAAACATCAAAATCGACCACAACTTTATCTGTTGTTGGCACCGCTTGACAGCTTAACACAAAATTATCTGCAACCTCATTTTCTTCCAATGCGTAATTTACCTTCATTTCTACCGAACCCTCCAGGACTTTACATTTACAGGTACTACAGACACCTCCTTTACAAGCAAAAGGCAAATCGGCTCCTGCGGCTAAAGCGCCATCCAATATATTATCATAATCATCCTCCATTATGAATTGAAATTCTTTTCCTCCATCAATAATAGTGACTTCTGTACCTTCAGCTTTATGCTCTAAGACTTCGGCTATATGCTTATTTTCTTCATCAGAACTTCCAGAGAAAAATAACTCATAATGTATTTTATTAAGATCCATCCCCGCCTTTTCCAATTCATCACGGATCAAAAATATCATGTCTTGAGGTCCACAGATAAAACAATGGGCTGTATCCTCTATATCAATAAATGTCTCGGTTAATACTTTAAGTTTTTCGGCTGTAAATCGGCCATTTAAAAATTCAATATCCCGTTGTTCCTTTGTTAAAAAATGGAAGGTATGGAAGCGCTTAAAATATTTGTTTTTAAGTTGTTCTATTTCTTCCTTAAAGATAATTGATTTTGCTGTTCGATTCAAGTAAAAAAGCTTGAAGGTGCTATTGGGTTCTAATTCCAGATGCGTTTTTATAATTGACAGCATTGGCGTAATACCACTTCCAGCAGCAAAAGCAATATAATTTTTAGGGGTTGCTGGATCAGCTTCAACATAAAAATGTCCAGTAGGCTCCATCACCTCTATCGTATCACCTGCTTTTAATTCAGCATCTATATAAGTTGAAAACAGCCCTCCAGGAATTAGTTTAACAGCAACTTTCCATTGCTTATCCATCGGACTCGTACATAAGGAATATGGCCGTCGCTCTTCTTTACCATTAATCGTATGTTTTAAGGTAAGGTGCTGCCCTTGAATAAACTTGAAGTTATCTCGTAAATGTTCTGGAATATCAAAAGTGACCACTGTAGTATCCTTTGTTTCCTTATAAACATCAGCAATTTTTATGTGATGAAACTCTGCCATAAAACCATTTAAATTCAAAAATAATTCAAACTAACAATTGTTAGTTATATCGACAAATTTACAAAAAATAGATTAACTATTTAATAATTCCCGTTAATAAAACGCGACTGAGCTCCCCAGCCAATTTCGTAGTATTAAGATCTTCCTTATTAGGAATCCATATATATAATGAACGAAGCGTCGATAACATCGAAAACAACATCACCTCGGCATTCGAGTTTTCAAGCTCTTTATTTGCGATCCCATTTTCAATTATTTGTCTAAAATCATCTTCATAATCCAAGCGTAATTTCAAATAATAATCCAATTCCGTTTTAAGATGCATCCAATCATTATTAAGGGATGCCATTTCATTGGCATTATTAGAGGTTATATTAACATGCAATTCTACCACCCTATTTAGCTTGTCTATACTGGAATCACCAGAGCTTCTAATCTGTTTCATCCCTTTGGTAAACGCTTCAGCCAGAGTGATTATAATATGAGATAGAATTTCTTCTTTCGAACTAATGTGATTATATAAGCTGGCTGCTTTAATCCCCATTGATTTTGCGATATCTCTCATGGTAACCGCACTATACCCTTTTTCTTTAAAAAGAACTGCCGAAATTTGAATAATCTGATCTTTTCGTGTTTCTATTTTCATATGAAGGATGAAGGTACAAAAATATGTAACTCTTGTTACCTTCCATCGGTTTAAAAAGCATGTACTTTGTAAAAAAACAAGTCTATGGGAATTTTTGATATTTTTAGAAATACAGCAAATCAAAAAATTGAAGCGTATCTCACACGCGGTGCTATAATATTGGACGTTAGAACAAAAAACGAATTCAGCTTAGGATCTATTAAAGGTTCCAAACACATTCCTTTACAGGAATTACCAAATCATATTAGCACTCTCGAAAAACTAAATAAACCTTTTGTGGTTTGTTGTGCGAGTGGAATGCGATCTGGTCGAGCGACAAAATTACTTATTTCCAAAAATATTGATGCCATAAACGGTGGAGGATGGCAAAGTTTAGCGGCCAAAATCAATTAAAATCTTGTCCTATACAATAAATTATTTACATATAAAAACCATCTATTTACAGTCAAAATCAATTCAGAATTAAGCAAGACTCTAAATACCAATAATTTAAACGCTATTCATATTGATTTCGACCTCTATTAACCATCTGTAAGACAGCTTATTGTAGATCAGTAAATTGTGTTTTTTAAGAATCAAAAATAGTAGATACAAAAAAAAAGCATCAGTAACTACCTGAATAACAGAATAATTAACCTGACGCCTTTTTAAAAAAAATTGATTAATAGCATATCGAAGATATAACTTATTGAGCTTGAACTCTTTTTTTTTCGATAAGAAGCAATTAAAAAAGATGAAGGGTATTTGCCGTTATTTCTGAAGTCTCTCAAAATTAGCCAAATAGCTTTTTTTCTTAGTTTTTCGTTCAATTTAATCCCTATCCAAGTCAATAAACACAAGGGAATCGGAGCATAATGCGTTCGTTAAGAGTTAAAAAACTTAAGATGAGGCCTTTATTGCCAGAAAAACGCTCGATAAGTATTAAACGCAATATCAAACCTACTCATAAATCCCAAATCATAGCCTAGGACTAAAATTCAATCTGAGGAAATTTTTGATTGAGCTCTTTTTGTTTTTGTTTTAGTTTTTTCAAAAAATCCATATGTTGTTTTGAATCCTTATTAAAGGGTCTATGGTTTAATCCTTTTTGAATAACATCAATCTGTGACATTGTAGCGTCGGCAGATT
>Ga0105356_10001909_pt1 | contig 20854 bp, 22 predicted proteins | sample GOMGulsemesocosm_3_FD_83502 | JGI IMG/M metagenome (GOLD analysis project Ga0105356, IMG submission 83502) | Methane-oxidizing microbial communities from mesocosms in the Gulf of Mexico - GOM9D Gulf of Mexico | ecosystem: Environmental > Aquatic > Marine > Cold seeps | place: Gulf of Mexico... | reverse complement strand
ATTGATCTATATAATATGTCGTTCTCGTCAAGTTCTTTGTCAGATAAATAAAAAACCCCCATGTGCTTTCTAAAGGCTTTGTCTAATAGCTTTAATACGGTCATTTTTTTTTGAAAAGTCATGTTGGAATCTGTTATTTCAATAATCAATTTTTTTGCAAGTTCTGTATCTAATTCTTTCATAATCTATTTGTTATTTGATATAATGTTTTAATTTATGTTAGCAAAAGTGAAAATTATTTTAAAAGCAGGGTCTGTTTTTTAGTCGATGTTAATTATTCCGTAGACCAACGAACAACATCTATAGATAAAAGTAATAGAGAAGAGGGTGACTAATATATTACGGTATAACTCAATTTATAATCTCTTGTGGGTATATAAATTCTAATTGATTGTTTTAACTTTGCAACTCTATATATTCAACATGAAAAAAGAGATTTTTAACTATACATTTATTATTATTGGTTGTGCCTTTATGGCCTTTGGAGTGGTTGGACTGTTAAGCCCAAATAGCATTGCCATGGGAGGTACAGGTGGTTTAGCTATTATCTTTAACAGTTTATTTAAGCTTTCTCTTGGTGTTTTATTTGCAATGATTAACATTCCGTTGTTATTAGTAAGTATCAAATATTTAGGAAAATATTTTGCGTTGAAAAGTACGATTGCCATTTTATTGACGAGTTTATTTATAGATGTATTATCTGAATTTGTAGGATTGACTGCTTTAAGTAACGAGCCGTTATTGGCTACATTATATGGAGGAATTGCTGTAGGTACCGGAATTGGATTTATCTTTAAAGGAGGTGGTTCGGCTGGTGGTGGAACCATAATCGCAAGGATTGTAACGACAAAAACATCGTTAAAAACGGGGACGGTAATTTTAATGTTAGATACCGTGGTTGTGATTACTTGTGGTATTGTGTTTAACAGTATAGAATTAGCATTGTGGAGTATGATTAGTATTTTTACGACCACAAAAATGATTGACATGATCTTAACAGGGCGACCTAATGAGCGTGTTGTGCACATTTCTTCGTGTAAAAGCTTGGATGCTTTGGGACTCTTGATCAATGAAAAAATTGGTGTAATTGGAACCCTTGTAAAAGGAGATAACCTAAGCCTCACCGAAAAAAAGGACATGATTTTTGTCACCGTACCAGCCAATAGATTGAATGCTTTAAAGCAATTAATTTATGCCGAAGACCCTACGGCTAAAATGATTGTGATGGACGCTTCTGAGCTTCTAGGGAGCAAGTTTCTTAAATAAGAACCAAGTTATTTATCGAGGTGTTTTGTGCAATCGTAGCAGTTTACATGCAGATCATCTAAAATTACGTTCATAAATAACGGGATGCTATATTTTAAAGGTATCATTTAAACCTAGGATTATGAAAAACAAACCTGTTAAAATTAAAGTAGTACGAAAAGTGGCGAATGTATACGTATTACGGTTTCCCAAATTAGACATTTCATTGACAGTAAATGAATATTTCTACCAAAAAATGCGACGCCATCCTGATGAGTATGAGTTTATTCAATCGCAAGTAGCCTAATACATGTGTTTCTTACTTTGATCTCTTAGATGTTATATCATTGATGTGATGTAGTACTTCTTCTGGGAACGGGAAGATAATGGTCGAATTTTTCTCTGCTGCGATGTTTGATAAGGTTTGATACAAACGCAACTTGATGGCCGATGGAGATTGATCAATTAACTTACCGGCTTCTAATAATTTCCCCGCAGCCTGTTCTTCAGCTAAGGCTAGAATAATTCGCGCCCTTCGTGAACGTTCTGCTTCCGCTTGATTCGCCATCATTCTACGCATATTTTCAGGCAATTGAATGTCTTTAATTTTTACATCGTTTATTTCAATTCCCCATTCTTTGGTTTCTAACTCTACAATAGACTTGATGTTTTTTCCCATTTCTTCTCGTTTAGATAAAATAGTATCTAATTCTACTTTACCACAGACATCCCTTAATGCAGCTTGTGACAATTGGGTAATTGCAAAGCTGTATTCTTCAACTTCTAAGACAGCTTTTTCAGGGTCGTTAATCTTAAAAAAAACCACCCCATCTATACTACAGGGTACATTGTCTTCGGTCATTACTTCTTGTGAAATAATATTAATGGTGATTACTCGAATATCCACTTTTTGAATGGTTTCAACAATGGGGATAATCCAACGAAACCCGGGGTTTAATATTTTTACATATTTTCCAAATCGGAATTTTAAGGCTCTTTTATATTCGTAAATTATTCTAATTCCTGAGAGTAGAAACAAGATACCCACGATACTAATTAAATAGGTGAATTGCATGATGGTAGCATTTCGTTTGTATAAATAATCAAAAAACGGGTCTATTGATAATATGCTTAGAAGGGATTAGCTGCTTAAAAATGACCTTGGAAGTTCTCATCCTTATTCAGTAGCTGTTTGCTCATCTGTAAGGTGTGCTATACAAGATACGAAAAATTAGTGAATTGGCAAAACGAATTCAACGGAAGACAGCGCGCACTGAATTACAATTTATCTTGGTTAATAGGGTTGTTGTCAGGTAATTAAGTGCTCTATGTTTGCTGTGTTTGCTGTGTTGTGCTAGTTGTTCGTTGCACAGAAAACGTGTTGAACGTGGGCGTATTAAGACAAGAATTCCGTAATTTTAAGTTTGTACATTTTTCCAATCGGAACAATGTTTTTTCCAATATGAATTCTATTTCCTTCTACACTATGTATATGAGCCTTAGCAACAATAAAGGATTTATGTACTTGCAAAAATGCTTCACTACCAAGCATTTTTATAATGTCAGATATTTTCTCGCGAATGCTTATTGTTTCATTACGCGTTACAATTTTACAATAGTTTCCGTCTGCTTCCACAAATAAGATGTCTGAAACTACAACTTGGATGTGTTTTTTATTGCTATTTAAAAAAATGCGTTTCGTCTCGGTTGTTGTTCGCAACTCTGGTGTAACCGGTGTCGGTACTTCAGTAGCTTTGGTTGCTTTGTTTACGGCTTTTAAAAAGCGTTCAAAAGAGAAGGGCTTTAACAGGTAATCAGCAATGTTTAACTCATATCCTTCTAAGGCAAACTCTTTGTATGCTGTAGTAACAATAACCTTTGGTGGGTTTGTCAACGTTTTTAAAAAGTCGAACCCTTTTAGCTTTGGCATGTTTAAATCCAGAAAAATCAGATCAACCGAATTTGTATTCAAATAAGCAATGGCTTCAATAGCATCGTAACAGTGTTTTTCTAATTGCATGTTGGGCAATATATCACAATAGCCTTTTATAATATCATGGGCGATGAACTCATCATCTATAATTAGGTACTTGATCATATGTCTAGTGTTAATGTGGCTTTGTAAATTTCATTATCTGCTTCTAAAATTAAGGCATATTTTTTTGGATATACCAACTCTAAACGTCTTTTTAAGTTTTCTAACCCAATTCCAGGGCTTGTTGGAACCTCCTTGGCATCGAAGTTGTTTTCAATTTCGAAGTGCACCTGTTGGTCATCTACTTTCATGTTAAGACGCACAAAAGCGTTTTCTCTTAAATTCTCTACCCCATGTTTAAAAGCATTTTCGAGTAAGATTATAAACAAAAGTGGCATCACCGGAATGGCCGTTCTTGCTAATTCGGTTGTAAATTGAATATCTATTTCTTTGTGGTATCGCATCCGATGCAATTCGATGTATTTTTCCATGTAGGCAACTTCATCTTCTAAAGGAACGGTGTTTTTATCGCCTTCATAGATGCTATAGCGCATCATTTCAGATAAGGAAATAATCAGCTCTTTTGCTTTTATAGGATCTTTGTCTACCCAGCCATATAGGTTGTTCAACATATTGAAAAAGAAATGTGGATTTACCTGACTCTTTAAGTGCATCAGTTCTGTTTTTGCTTTTTCATTTTTTAAATTCAAGACCATTTTTAGCTGTCTAAAAATCCAGCGAAAGAGTAAAAAGATAATCAGTGGAAAATAGATAAACGCCACAATAACTAGGGCATCTGAATCTCCATATTCCTCTATCATAAGTAGTATTCTTGCAAACCCAACGACAAAAGCAAAAAATAATACAGAATTGATAAAGGACTTAGAAAGACCTGTTCCATTCTTTTTTTGCAAATAAATATTTCTTAGTAAAACCAGTACATACAGAATCGTGTAGGCTAAAAACACATTAAAAACAGTGGTGAAATCGGCATTATTGGGTTGAGACTCTATGATTCCGGCACTAGAAATATACAAACATACTCCAGAAAACACAAAGCGCTCTGTATTGCTATATGCCAATGAATGTGGGTGTTTTGTTGTCCTGTTCACGACAAAGTACAGCAAAAAATATAGGGCGACTGCACTTGCTAAGAGCACAAAAGAAAGCCCTGTAAACGGCATGCCATAGACCATAGATACCTCTCCAGAGATCCAAAAGCAAAGCACTAGTAAAGCGGTGATAAAAATACGTTTGTAACGGGTGTAAAATAATTCCATAGCTCAAAATTACTGCAATAAATACAGTCCACCAAAGAAGTTGACAAACATACCCCTTCTAGGGATGAATGGCTTTTTGCTGTCGCTGTAACTGTTATATACATGGAAGCCTTCTTTGTGTGGCCTACAGGTATACGTTGGTCACAATTCCTTTTTAAAGGTAAGATATGACCATATGTTTGCGGCTTATCAATCATTAAAACCGAGTGACTATGAGTAGCTTAAAAATAAAAAATGTATCCAAGACCTATGCAAATGGAGTGAAAGCACTTCAAAATATCAACTTAGAAATTCCGACAGGCATGTTTGGCCTCTTAGGTCCAAATGGCGCTGGAAAGTCTACCCTTATGAGAACCATTGCTACTTTACAGGAAGCAGACCAGGGGAGTATTACCTTGGGAGATTTAGATGTATTGGAGCAAAAACATGAGGTGCGTAAAATATTGGGCTACCTGCCGCAACAATTTGGTGTCTATCCAAAAATTTCTGCAGAGCAACTCTTAAATCACTTGGCTGTTTTAAAAGGATTGACACATGCTGGTGAACGCAAAGAAATGGTACAAGCATTATTGCATAAAACCAACCTATATGAAAAGAGAAAACAACAATTGGGTGGTTTTTCTGGTGGAATGAAGCAGCGTTTTGGAATTGCGCAAGCATTATTGACCAATCCAAAGTTATTGATAGTAGATGAGCCTACAGCGGGGTTGGACCCAGCAGAAAGAAACCGTTTTTACAATTTATTGTGTGAGTTAGGAGAAAACACTGTGGTGATCTTATCTACCCATATTGTAGACGATGTAAAAGAACTGTGTAACAACATGGCTATTATTAATCAAGGACAAGTACTTCTCAAAGGAAACCCTTTAGATGTAATCAATGATATTGAAGGGAAGATCTATCAGAAAACCATTCATAAAAATGAATTAAAAGACTATAAAGAAAACTACCAGGTGGTTTCTGATAAGCTTTTCATCGGGAAACCTGTGGTAACCATATTAAGTGATGTAGCTCCAGGAAATGGCTTTAAAAACATCCCGGCTTCTTTAGAAGATGTGTATTTCTCTCAAATTTTTAATCATAACACAAAACACTAGGAACCATGTTGTACGAAATATTTAAATTCGAAATTTTATACAGAATAAAAAGGTTGGATACCTATATTTTCTTTTTGTTTTTATTCTTGTTTTCTATAGTGGGGGTAGATTTTATTTACAGTGGCGTGGATTTAGGTCCTGTAAAAAGAAATGCACCGTTAATTATTGCTAGGACCATGGGGGTAATAGCGGGAATTAGCATGATGGTTACCTCGTTGATTATGGGCGTGCCTATTTTACGAGACTTTGAATATCAAATGGAATCGTTGGTATTTGTGAATCCCATAAAAAAAAGAGACTACTTGTTGGGACGATTTTTAGGTTCATTTGTGATACTAATGCTTATCTATACGGCCTTAATATGGGGAAATGCCGTTGGAGAACTGATGCCTTGGCGAAACCCAGACGATTTGTTGGCGTTTGATATCACGCGCTATGTACAGCCTTATTTTACGATAGTATTGCCTATATTATTCTTTGGTGCAACCTTGTTTTTTGTGACAGGTGCCTTGAGTAAAAAACTGATTGTGGTTTATACACAGGGCTTGTTTACCTTTGTATTGTTTTTATTAACCCGTTCAATAGAAAACAGGTTTTTAGCAGCCATTCTAGATCCATTTTCTTTAACCACCTTGTCTGAATTGACAAAAAACTGGTCGCCTATAACGCTTAATAGTCAACTAATGCCACTCTCTGGAGTGCTGTTGTATAGCAAGCTGTTTTGGATTGGCATCGGACTTTTAATTGTTGCTTTTGGATACTACAGGTTCAAATTTCAAGTAGTTTCCAACGGCTCAAAAAAGAAACGAAAAGTCATTGCTATTCCTACTGAAGAAGTAGCGAATTTCAACAACGAATTGCCGCTATTATCCATTAGAAGTGGCCTCAAGGCGCAATGTGCACAACTGTTTCAGCATGCTTGGTTTTATTTTATATCCATCCTAAAAGAAGTTTCTTTTTGGGCAATTGTTATTAGTGCCATGGTTATTATACTGATCAATTCGATCAGTTTGGGAACTACTTTTGGCGTAGATAGCTATCCTGCAACCTATTTTATAGTCGAAGAATTGTTAGAAATGTCTGTGTACTTTTTTATTATTGTGATGGTTTTTTATTCGGGCGAATTAATCTGGAAAGAGAGAGGGGCAAAGCTAGACCTTATTTATGATGCCTTGCCAAGTAATAACGGCATCAACTTAATGGGGAAGTTTATTGCACTGGCATATACCTATATGGTCATTATGCTAGCATTAATCCTTGCAGGAATCGTTTTTCAAAGCACACATGGTTATTATAATTTTGAATTGGATGTGTACTTCATTAGCTTTTTTGGAGATTTATTGCCTACGTTGCTCTTGTTTACCTTTATTTCTTTTTTCATTCATGTAGTGGTGAATAAAAAGTTTGTGGGCTATATATTGGTACTTACATTTTTCATAACTTCCATTGCCTTGAGTCAATTGGGATATGATCACGACTTATATCGTTTTGGCGGCCATAACATCGGTACCTACTCACAAATGAATGGGTTTGGACATTTTATAGCATCCTTTTTATGGGTTAAAGCCTATTGGTTTGTGTTTTGTGGATTGCTTATGTTGGTAGCAACCTTGTTTTTAGTACGAGGAACAGAAACTCGTTTTCGCATTCGTTTAAAACAAGCCAAGCAACGCATCACACCATCAGTGGTAAAAACAGGCTTGGTTGGACTGGTACTTTTTATAAGCTTAGGATCTTTTATATTTTACAATACCAATGTTCTTAACAAACGATGGTCTGACACAGAAGAAACAGCATTTAGAGCTGGTTATGAGCAAACATTGAAGCAATTTGAGCAAATACCTCAGCCAACGTTGGTGGATGTAAACATGGAGGTTGAATTGTATCCTGCTTCAAGGAATTATACCGCTAAAGGCGTGTATACTCTTGTAAACAAAGATAGTACGGTGATAAAGGAAATACATATTCAAAAGTTAATTGACAACCAAGTAACACTAGAATACCTTGAATTTGATATGCCAACAAGGCATAATGAAAAGTATCTTCCATATTCATATTATGTCTATTCTATAAAGGATGGCTTGCAACCTGGCGATTCCATACAGTTGAAATTCAAACAAGTTTTTACTACCAAAGGATTTGAGAGTGGTGCAACGAATATGCAGGTGCTAAACAATGGAACCTTTTTTAACAACAAGGATTTTCCAACAATTGGCTACAATAACAAGTACGAGTTACGAAGAGCCGATGATAGAGCAGCTGCTGGGTTGCATCCTAGAAAAGGCATGGCTACTAGAGATGATGCTTTTGAATTGAAAAATGGGGTCAATGGAGATGATGGCTATACAATTAATTTTGAAATGGTGATTGGCACAGCGGTAGATCAAACAGCCATAGCACCTGGGAAATTGGTAAACTCTTGGAAAAAAGAAAATCGCGCCTATTTTCATTACAAAATGGACCGTCCAATGATTAACTTTTATGCCGTAGTTTCGGCAAAATATGAAATTGTAAGAGATACATGGATCCCGAAACCAGACAGGTTAGGAGCCATCAATCCGGTTGATTTGGAAATCTATTACCACAAGGGACATGACTATAATTTGACACGTATGTTTACGGCTATGAAAAAATCGTTTGACTATTATAGTAGCAATTTTAGTGCCTATCAATACCCTCAAATGCGCATTATGGAATTTCCCAGATATGCGAGTTTTGCACAGTCTTTTCCGAACACAGTACCGTTTTCTGAATCTCTTGGTTTTGTATTGGATATTGATGATAGTAAAGATGTAGATATGGCTTTTTATGTGACTGCACATGAACTGGCACATCAATGGTGGGGCCTGCAGGTAGTAGCTTCAAATGTACAAGGAAGGTTGTTTATTCTAGAAACCTTATCGCAGTATGCTGCCATGATGGTTTTAAAAGAACAGTATGGGAAAGAGAAGGTTCTGCAATTTGTAGCGGGACAATTAGACCGCTATGTAAAAAATAGCAACGGGTTAGATTCTCCAGAATCACCGTTGGCTTTGGTAGAAAAACAAGACTATATTTATTACAATAAAGGTGCTGTGAATATGTTTATTCTACAAGAAAAAATAGGAGAGAAGCAGGTGAATTTAGCGCTGAAACGTTTTGTGAAAGACTGGAATGCTTTTGATCCAAATTTTAACAAAGAACGCTATGCAACAAGTGCCGATTTACTAGAATATTTCGACGCAGTAACTCCAGATTCACTTAAAACAGTGGTGTACGAGTTGTTTGAAACGGTTACCAGCCATGACGCTGCTATTAAAAAAGCAGCTGTAGTAACTCAAGATGATGGTCGCTATGCGTTGAACCTTCACATACAACTAGATAAATGGCAACATAATGCGACCGCTGGTAAAACTGTCATTGAGAATACAACAATTGCTGTGGCCGTTTATGGTCTGGATGCTACAGACAAAGAAGTTGTTTTGGCAGTACATAAAATGCAAATGGATGCTAATAACAAACAAGTTTCCTTGGTCTTTAACACGAATCCTACCAAGGTAGTCTTGGATCCTAATTATTTATTAGTAGATACGAATAGAGAAAACAATACAAAAGAGCTATAGGAGAAAAAGAGCGATTACTAGCTATTAAAAAAGAGGGGAGTGCAGTTTGGTTGAAAGAATGTTTACTTGGTTTTATATATTGTTTCTGCTGTTACTTCCCATTTTTTTTGTGTTATACATTTTAATTGGCCTATTGTATTGTTGTAAGTGATTGAAAGTAAGTAGTCTATCAGGTGGTGTTAAAAAAAATCACTAACTTGTATAAAAATAGTTCTATGCCTATTTATATGGATTTTCATGATATGCCCGATGGTGTTACTGCAGCTCATGTTGCAGAGATGCACCAAGCAGATCTAAAAATTGAGCACAAATATAATTGTAGAGGACTGACTTATTGGTGTGATGAAAAAAGGCAAACCGCTTTTTGTTTGATTGAAGCACCTAATGAAAAAGCTATTCGAGCTTTACACAATGAAGCCCATGGCGATGCTCCCTTGCGAATTATTCAAGTAAATGACAGTATCGTTGAGTCGTTTTTAGGAAGAATTGAAGATCCCAAGAAATCGCAAAACACCCAATTAAATATTATCAATGATCCAGCCTTTAGAACCCTAGTGGTGGTAAGGTTTGAAAAAAAAACACTCCGAAAAAGAGCCTTGAAAAGCATAGAAACCGCTTTAAGAGACTATCAAAAGTCGATTGTCAAGAGCGTGGGTACTTTAAAAGGAAGGCTTGTAAAACGAGCAGCAACTTCTTTTTTAATGTCTTTTGATTCGGTAAGCAATGCCGTTGCTAGTGCTTTAGACATTCAAGAACTATACAACCCGGTAATTTCGCCTGATTTGGTTTTCAAAATCGGAATTAGCGCAGGAATTCCCGTTACAGATAAGAAAGGAATTTTTGAAGATACCATTCAAATGGCAACTCGATTTACCAATATTGAACCAGCTAAAATTGTGATGAGCCCTGAAGTGAAAGATCTGTACGAAAGTGAAAACTTAAATGTTGCTATCAATCGAAAGAAAATTCGCGCGCTAAACGCCACTGAAGAGCAATTTCTAACGCAGTTCATGGAGTATGTAGAAAAGGAGTGGAGAAACCCAGAGGTAAATGTAGGCGATTTTAGTAAAAATTTAGGCTATAGCAAGTCGAAATTATATCGCATTATGATGGCCGTAGTAGGAAAATCGATTAATGGCTTTATTAAAGACTATCGCTTAGAAAGAGCGTTGAAATTATTGGATGAAAACACTAAAAATATTTCAGAGATTGCCTTTGAAACGGGATTTAACAGTGCTGCTTATTTTACCAAGTGCTTTATACAAAAGTTCGAAGTATTACCATCGGCCTATATAAAACGAATTACAACAACGAAATAATGCCCTAACACCCTGCTGAACGAAAAGTGCAATTATTTGGTTGAAAAGTGACATTGATCCCTACAAAACGTCCCTAACTTTGAGAAAACTCATTTAAACAGCGACGAAGATGCAAAAAAACATTGCAAAGATTGGATATTGATATCTGTTGTCCTTTGTATCATGTTGATGCAAACACCAATGCTTATTAGGTATTTGCTTCATGTACAATTGCTAAAGATAAATTCTACGTAAACTTTTGACCGACTGTGTCTACAAGAAGTTTCGATGCTTGATCCCCTTTACCAATAAAATAAACCTTTCAAATTAAAATAAAAAGTACCATGAACACGATTAAAAACTTAGATCTCGCAGTTATAGAAGCATTTGGAAATCAATTAAGAGGCGAATTAATAGCGCCTTCAGACAGTCGGTATGACGATACTAGAAAGGTATATAACGGAATGATCGACAAGCACCCCGGCCTATTTGCCATGTGTGTAGATGTGGCCGATGTGATGGCCGCTGTTAATTTTGGGAGAGACAATGAACTCCTAGTAGCAATTCGAGGAGGCGGACATAATGGTGGTGGGCTAGGATTGTGTACAGATGGCTTGGTGATTGACTTATCTGGACTTAAGTTTGTTCGGGTTGATACTTCGAATAATACCGTACGCGTAGGCGGCGGAAATCTTTGGGGGGAAGTAGATCATGCCACACATCCTTTTGGATTGGCTGTACCAGCAGGAATCATTTCTACCACTGGTGTTGGCGGATTGACATTGGGTGGAGGTGTAGGGCACCTTTCGAGAAAATATGGTTTGACCATTGACAACTTGTTAGAGGCCGATATGGTCTTGGCAGATGGTTCTTTTGTGACTGTTAATGCCCAACAGCACACCGATCTGTTTTGGGCAATTCGTGGGGGTGGTGGAAATTTCGGAATTGTCACTTCTTTTAAATTCCAAGCCCATGAAGTAAAAAATGTCTTTGGAGGGCCCACGTTGTGGCCTATTGAGCAAACAGAAGAAATTATGGAATGGTATCATGACTTTATTACCCATGCTCCAGACGAATTGAACGGATTTATTGCCACCATGATGATTCCTGGTGCGCCTTTTCCTGCACACCTGCACAACAAGCAGTTTTGTGGAATTGTTTGGTGTTATACCGGTGACTTATCTAAAGCTCCAGCGGCATTTAAACCAGTGCTTGCTAAGAAACCTGTTTTTGAGCATGTGGGCGAAATGCCGTATCCAGCGGTGCAAACCTTATTTGATGGATTAATGCCACATGGATTACAATGGTATTGGCGTGCAGATTTCTTTACAGAACTAGGCCCCGAATTGCGTGCACAGCACTTAAAATTTGGTACTAAGATTCCGACATCATTGTCTCAAATGCATTTGTACCCAATTAGCGGTGCGGCCAGTAGAGTTGGTGCCGAAGAAACACCTTGGGCCTATAGAGATGCTAATTATGCCGGTGTGATTGTTGGTGTCTCTCCAGATCCAGCTGATGCAGCGTTGATTACCAATTGGTGTAAAGACTATTGGGAAGCACTACATCCATATTCATCGGGTGGTGCCTATTCTAATTTTATGATGGACGAAGGCCAAGAACGGGTACAAGCCAGCTATAAACATAACTACAAGCGTTTGCAAAGTATAAAAAGAGCGTACGATCCGAGGAATCTATTTAGAGTAAATCAAAATATAAAGCCATAAGAGGCCAAAACGAATAATCGAAAGCAATGGTGCGTTAATAGCTGTAAAGACTCCAACCATCTAAAATTCCTGATAATCGCTAAGAACTGTAGGTATCTTGTTGTCAACTTTTAAAAAATCGACATGCAACAAGTGCCTATACAACTCAGATTGGTTCGTAAACAATGCAACGAATATGTGGTGTTGTTTCCTAATAAAATTAAGTTGGTCTTTCTCAATAATTATTATTACCAACAATTGGTGAAGGATAGTAGGTATACGTTTGTACGGAATTGTATTGATTAATTCTAGATCTAGACCTGTCTTCTTAAAAACTCTACTTAACATAATGTAAATTATAGAGCAAATTGTCATTTAAAAAAAAGAGGTTTAAAACCTCATTTATAATTCATTTAGCCTGCTATAAGCTAATAATTCAATATTCTCAGAAATCAATATTTCGTTCATTAAAAATAGAAATCCTATATATTTAATTTCATGTTCAGTTGGAAACTGCATTACTTTCTTTTTTGTCAAAAAGTAAATTCAATGTATCTACATTGATAGAAATATTTTTAAATACTGCTTTTTCCGTATTGTTAATTTCAAAACTAATACCACCAGTAACACAAACCCTTAATCCTTTTTTTAAATTTTCTTTTAAAAAGTCTGGGACATTATTAAAAGTTTTAAAACAAGAAAACCAAGTAGTCTTTTTTTCGTACTCCGTAGAATTAGGAATCTTTTTTGATTCTGATACAGCAACCGATAAAATTAATGTTTCAAATTTACCGTTTGCATTTTCATTTGATTTGATTTTGGCATCTTCTCCAAGATAACCAATTATAGTGATGTTTTTCATAAGTTATTATGTTTTATAAATCACTTTAACTACTCCAAAATTTCAAAGAACTTTATATTCTGCTCCACAAACATATAAAATAAAACATTTAAAACAAAATTTAGTTTAATAAGCGTTATTTAATTACTTATGCAAACACAACGGTGGAAATATAATTAGTTTTTTAATTTATCATTAAGGTTTAATGCAAAATCATGATACAAACTATATTTATTTGTAGATTCAATTTTATTTAACTTTGAAATGTCGTTAATAATATAATTAACTAAAACCCCTTTAAATTCTTTTACGTTTATTTTTCCTTTTGATTCTTTGCTTTTCTTTTCCAGTTGTTTAATTACAGGTTCATCATTGAGTTCAATGTCAATCTCATATTTGTTTTTAATAACTTCTTTTATAATCGATTTCGGGAATAAATCTTCTAAGGTTGCTTGCTTCTTTGTATTTAATATCGAGTTTATTTCAAACGTGTTTTTTGAATTAAAAGATTTGTTATTATTATTAATAATAGACTCTTTTATTCTTATGCCAGCATTATCAGAATCTGTAATAATAAAACCTTTAACAAACTTACCGTCAATAAATTTTGTGTATTGAGGTATTTTCTCAACACCATCAGCGGAAATAGTACCGACTTTTACAGGTTTAAAATCCATCCTAAATTTATAAGTAAATGCATCAAAAACATCTTTATCCGTTTTACCCTCAAACACTAACATATTAGGTTGTATGTGCTCATAAACAGAAGTACCTAATGCTTCATAAATGACTTCTTCCTCATAAGGATTGTTTTTGTCAATTTGTTTAATAGTTGTTTCAGATTGTATTTTTTCAACTTTAAAATGCCTATTAAGATTCATTTTATCAACCATATAGGTTGAGTGTGAGGATATTAAAACGGTGTTATTCTTAGATATAGATAACAATTCATCTCGTAAATACCGTATTCCACTTGGATGTAAATGCACTTCAGGTTCATCCAAAAGGATTAAATTGTTCTGTATTGTTTCTATATTATTTTCAATTGAAAGACTTAACAAAATGGAAATAAATTTTTTGAAGCCATCGCTTCTTTGTTCCATTTTATATTTAGGTTTTTTATCGTCTTTGTCTTCAATCAGTACTTTACAGAACATATTTTCAATATCAATTATTATATTTATTGCATGCTCTGGCCAAATTTTATTAATATACCCTGTAATAGAACTTGATAATTCCTCTTCAAGCTCTATCCTTTCTTCGGTACTTTCTGATATTAAGTCAATTCTGTCTTCAATTTCTTCTATTCCAGTAATATTAAAAATGTTTTTTAAAGGAACGGAAATTGATTGGTCATTAGAAAAAGTTTCTAAATTGATTGGATCATTTATTAAAAACTCGTTAGAATGTCTCCATACAACCACTTTCGGAATAATTTCATTAATAACAGAAAACATTTGTTCTTCTAAAATGGTTTCTATCTTTGCTTTATCTATAATTTCATAGTTTTCAGATATTAATTGATTAATGTTGCTCTTGGTTAATTTCTCTTCTCCTAAATATATTAATTTTGTTTCGATAAACTCTTTTTTATGCTGTTCATAAACATAATCAGAGAAAATTGGATTAGTATCAATCCAAATCCATAATGAATCTAGTCTATTGTTATTAGAATCTATTGTTACTTCTCTTAAAATTCTATTTATTTTTATTACATTTTTAATTTTTTTCGGAAAGTGAATGTCAAATTCAAAAAAATTCATTTCGTGAAAAGGAAATTGGTCAATATCCAATTCGTAGCCAACTACTATTGGTTCTTTAGTTTTTTTCGCCTTTTTGTTACAGTCCATTTCATAATTAACTTTTATCTCATCATTAAGTAATGAAACTGCTTTTAAAATATTACTTTTTCCTGCCTCGTTTTTACCTAGAAAGATATAACAGGTACTGTTTGATATTTTCTCAATATCCATGTCTAAATTAGAAATACTTCGAAAGTTATTTATGGTGATGTTTTTAATTTTCATCTTCAATTTTTTTGTTTGTTCGAAATTACTAAAATAGTAATACGCCTTACCCTTTTTTTATTAATAATTTTATTAACAGGTATTTATACCTGTTTATTAAAATTATTTTCTTTGTCACGACAACAATAACTAATCCGTTGAAAATCAACAAAATACATATGTTGTTGAAAATCAGTATTTTATCAATGTAAAAATCATTTTTGTAATTTTTATTGAAAAAGTAATTAAAATGCTGTAATTCATGCTTTTATCTTTTTTAATGTTTCCGATATCGGGATTCGGCAGTGGGTGTTACAGGACACCCACATAACAAGAATCCAACGTAAAGAATAAAGCCTATAAAAAGACTCTTAAAGAAGCCTTTTAGACTTCGTGCGGTTTTCAACCAATTCTATATAAAACAATAATACAAAGAGCGAAAACACGTTTTAAACATCACATAAAATTTTAAAAATCTTCCTTTTTGCCTAACATGGCCAAAAGTGTATTTTGAAATTTTTCTATGACTTATTAAAAAGCATTTTCAAAAGCTCGTATTAAATTTTATACATAATAAAAAAAGTAAAAAATCAAAAAAATAAAAATGTTTTTTATCAAATGCATGTTTTTGCACCAAAAAAAATCCCTTAGAAGTGTATCTAAGGGATTTATATTATGTTTTAAGTGTCTTTTATTCTAATGTCATTTCATATCCTCTGAAACGTCCTTTTACGTCTGTTAATATTTCAACATCCATATCATCATAATATTTAACTTTTGTAAAGTATTCAATAATTTGACTGTTTTTAACGATCTCTATAATTTCCTTATCTCCATCAAATAAAATGGCTTTAGTAACATTTGCACCTAGAGTTATAATTCCAAAATAAAATATATCTTCTTTTTCAACTAGATCATTTAGATTCGTTGTTTCAAATGGCTCAGAAATAAATTTTTGACCATCATATCTTCTTTCTAACACGGCTAAAACGTGTTTTTCACTATCGAGTGTGTAATGCATATCTTTCTATATTTTTATCCAATTATTTATAATTAATCCATAAGGACAATTTGTATTGTAATCAGCTAAAAGCAACGTATATAATTTTGTTTTAAAATCTTCTTTGCTTGAAATTGCACCAACAGTTCCAAGGAATGTATTAAATTCTAATTCTGGAATTGTAAATTTATTATCTGCGATTATCTTCAAAGCTTCGTTTTCTAAAACTTCAAAATCTCTTAAATGAATAATGAAATTATCGTTTTTCACATCGAATTTAAAACCTAATATTTCAATAGCAATTTTTGCAATTACCTTAATATTTCCTCTTTGTTGAACTGTTCGTTCGATTGGTTGTATTGTCTTTATCATTATTTTGTTATTTTAAATTACAATGTTTCTTAATGTTATTAATTCCTTTTGCCATATCTCATTATTTAAATAATTTGGGTCAGGATTAATATGATGTATTGTAGCCACATTACCCTGACTACTTGTAAGTGTGTTACCACTCCCCTCTTGAAAATCATATAAATCACCATTGATATCTATATAGTTTATTAAACATTGTGAAGTGTATGCATTGGAATTATATGGATAATCAGCAGTTGATAAATTATCTACTTCCCATGTTCGAGCGCCAATCGTTTTTAATTCAAAAACAGAATTAAAACCTGTTCCCACAGAATAATCCCCTGTATAAATTAAAAGACCATTTATAAATACCTTCACATTCGTGCCATCCCCTTCCATTCTATACTTAACATATCTATTAAGTAAATTTATATTTGTCAAAGCAAAATCATTAATAGCATTACTATTGGTGACTCCATTGTTAAATTGAAAAAGTTTAATAGCTCCTTGCATGTTAAACCTAAAAAAAACACTATAAAACAACGTTGAGCCTCCAATGAATAAACCACCGATATTTCCATCTGTTTTAATAACTACTTCTGCTTCAAAATAAAAAACATCGTTTGGAATAAAACGGATTAAATTAGGAAGTTTGATGTATGATGCATCCGCAGTAGTTAATGTTACACCATTAAAATTAATTTCTCTTTGCGATAAACTATTATATGTATTAGTATTCATTTTATGGACGTACTAAATATTTAGAGTTGTGCGACATATAAATTAGGGTTGTTGTATTATCTTCAAAAGTGATTAAACCATTAGGAGCATGATAGAAAACACTACTAGCAAAAGCGAATGTAATTTTACCGCCAGTCAACGGAGAGAAAGAAGCGTTAAAAGTGTTAATTAAGCCGACTGGAATTGTTAAGGTAATATCGCTGTCAGTTACAATCAATTTTCCGCTATCTAAATTTGTTAATGATCTACTAACACCGATAAATACAGTTGTTATTATATCAGCTTTTCCGCTAATATTTGTACCTGCACCCACTTCTATCCAGTTATCTAAATTGGTTTGATCTAATCCATTCCATTTAAATTGCTTTAAAGTATCATGAATTGTTACCGTAATTCCTTTATAACACTTTGCATGTGTTTTTAAATCATTAATAGTTACAACATGTAAACTATCATCTAAAGGCTCATTACTTTTTCTATTAAAAGCTGTAGCCGCACTAAAACCACCATTAAATACTTTGCCCATTTTAATTGATTTTAACGTTTAAAGTTTGTGTTTTTGGTTGACGAGTTCTATATAACATAACTATTTCCGTAGTACCATCTGCTAAATAAATTGTAACCGTTTTTTTAATAAAAAATGCAGTTTCACTATTCCAATCACCTACACTTAAACCAAAATTTGTATCTAAGTCGGTAAAAATTGAATTAGCATTATTGACTATAAAAAAAGCATATTCATTCGCTAGTACAAACGTTTTACTAATTGTGCTATTTGATTGAATCACTTTTGAATATGCTAATAAACCTACTTGTGTATATACTGGCTCAGCTTCACCGCTTGCAATTTTACCTGTGAATTGAGGAACTCTAGCATAAGCCGTAGAGCTTATATTTGCAGGGTTATTTCCACTTTGAACAGTGATAGCTAACATTTTTGTTATTGTAGCCACTACTCCATTGAAAACTTGATTACCAATTAAATTAGCTGATTTATCAACTCCATCAAAAAGAACAGTACTTATAATATCATCGTCAGCTTGAATGTTCCAATTAAATGTAATGTTAGTAGCTTTTCCTTTTTCAAAATTATTAGTGTCATTTGACAATGAACGATCTAATCCATCATAGACCAAAGCAATTAACCTGGTCCTTTGTTGATCTGTAAATTCTTTAACGTCTCCACCTACAGAAACACCTGTTTTTCCTCCGTACGTATGCATTAACTTTTTCCTTTAATTCGTTCATAACTTCTATAGCCTGCCATTCCTAACATAGAAAGCAAAATACTGATCAACTGACCAATATCTATTTTTGGAGGAAATTCTGCTTCCGAACCAAAAATTAACATTAAATAAGAAATAAGATCTCTTAAGATAAATTGATAAGCTAAGGCAGAACCACAAACCCAACCTATAAATGGTCTCCAACCACTTACAAAAATGTTAGAGTTTTTAGCTTCAATTTTGTTTAGTTCAACTTGATTTGCATTTCCTTCATGTAATTTATTAGCAAGTTCATTTTGAAACTCTAACAAACGCCTTTCTTTACCTTTAAATAAATCAAAAAATTTATCTGTTTGTAAAACATTACCAATAATTCCGAATAATTTATTCATTGTTTCTTTTCTTTTGTGAAATATACTTTTGTCTTATATACATAAAGGTCATAATTGAGATAGCTAACTGCATTACATTAGGTATCACATCAATAAAGGCTTGAAAAAAACCAATAAAACCTGCTAAATATACTTTTAGGTCGTTAATCATTTGAAACATTTAAAAGGGGATTATTTGAATAATTTATAAATTGTTAGAATCAGAACGAATGACCACATCGAGGACATAAACAATTCTTTTTTTTTAGCTGATCTTTAAAATCTTTTGGAATCCTATTTAATAGTTTTATGCACAAGAAATTGATGAAACCAATGGAGTTTTTACAGATTTCAACCAGTTTAAATCAAAAAAAAGCTGTCCTATACAATCCATTAAGTTAAAGAAGAAAAACGATTTTTTATTATCAGTAAAAAGTATTGAGGCAGACTGTTATGGCTATAAGAAACCTAATAAACTGATAGCCATTCACTATGAAAATGAGATTTATTACAACATGAAATATAATGTTGAGTTTTTAACGCGTAATAAATTTTCAAAGCTCCTAGTCATTGGAAAATATTGTGCATTTATAGTGAACGAATCATTTCCAATCAATATTCAAGGACAAGCAGGATTTAATACAGGCGGACTGTTAGGCGCGCTGATTCTAGGTCCTAATGGGAAAAATAAAATTTATTATTTAGATGTTGATAAAGGACATAAAACGAAAGTGCTATCAAGAAATAGATTGATAAAAATTTTAAGTGTTGATCAGGATCTTTTAGATTCATTTACTAAAGAAAAAGATATATCCGCAGAATTATTTTTAAGCTATTTAAGAAAAGTGAATTTGAATTTTGTGAAAAATGACTAACAGCATTGCCCATTGCCTGAGGTTCTTGAGGTCTCTCCTCTGTCGTTTTGCCGAAATGATGATTGTTTTTACCTTTCAAATACTAGATACCAGCCTAATCCTTTCATTTTTCCATTGATGACCTTTCGACTACGCTCAAGATGACATACGAAACAAAAAACCGAGTCTGCAGATTTTTATGCTGAAAAACTACGGTATGTTTCGCTTCGCTTCCAGACCGTTGCACTCTTTGGAAGCTCAATTGCTCAATTTTACCTTGTTTTGTGACGAAAAATATCCGAGGACGAAATCTTTCTTTCCAGCATTCTTACTTTACTCCTTTGCCCCTTTGAAGCTTTGTAACTAGATTCATGAGATTTCTCGTCACTCATTCTTCGCGCTGTCGAAATGACGATTGGATACTAGCTACCAGATACTATCATGATATTTCTTAGCCTGTCTTGAGCATTGTTGAAAGGTCATTTCTTCTTCGTAGTTCTGTCGAAATGACCTTTGTTTCCTAGTATTATCATCTTATTCGGTTGGTCTAAGATCTTCAATTACCTGAGCATCCACCCAATAGATATCCACATTTTCATAGTTATCAGATCCAACATTTCTGCTAAAGAATAAAAATTTACCATCCGGAGTAATACTTGCAGAGGCTTCCCAAGCATCTGTATTTATTTTATCACCTAAGTTAATTCCAGTACCCCAAGTACCATCTTTCTGCTTAAAGCTGATATAAATGTCAGAATCTCCGTAGCCATTTTCTTTTTTGGCATCCCATAATAAATAGGATTCATCTGGAGCGATAAATGGATGGCTTAAATAAGTCCCTGAATTAATGGCCTTAGGTAAGGCTTTAGGTGTTTCATGTTTTCCATTAATTAAACGCGAATAACGAATCGGAAATGAGGTATCTCCCTCTTTATAAGTGTCAAAATAATAAGTACCGTTTGCAGCTTCTGAAAGTCTCATAATATACATAGAATCATTACTCACTATTGGAGGCTCAAGCTTTTGTATTTTAGACCATCCAGATTCAGTTCGTTTTAAATAACGTGTACCTAAATGCATGGTTGTTCCATCTGGAGAGATTACAGGTCGTCCAATCCATGGCGAAGCAAGTACCGATTTCTCCCAATTCTTATTTGTTTCATTGTATTTGTATTCGTAAAAAGTTGATTTTATATTCTCTTCTCCTCTTCTAATAAAATAAAATGCTTTCATGTCTTTTGAAAATGCACCATCGTAT
>Ga0105356_10001900_pt1 | contig 20930 bp, 19 predicted proteins | sample GOMGulsemesocosm_3_FD_83502 | JGI IMG/M metagenome (GOLD analysis project Ga0105356, IMG submission 83502) | Methane-oxidizing microbial communities from mesocosms in the Gulf of Mexico - GOM9D Gulf of Mexico | ecosystem: Environmental > Aquatic > Marine > Cold seeps | place: Gulf of Mexico... | reverse complement strand
TGAAGACTCCTCAGATATTGTTCCTGAATCTGATAATACCGCAAATGAATGCATTTGTAAAGCATTGTAATCTGAAAATCCTAAAGGTTTTAAAAATTGAATGTTTTTATGCGTTTTCAATTCTTTATTATTTAGCATATTTCTTGTTCTAGGATGTGTAGATACAATTACCGGTAAATTATAATGCTGAGCAACGGCATTTAAAGTCTCTGCCAACTTGATAAGCTGAGAGGGTGTGTCAACATTCTCTTCTCTGTGAGCACTTACTACAAAAAACTCCCCTGCTTTAAGGCCCAAACGATTCAGAACATCCGAAGAATCAATTTGATTCATATAATGATGTAAAACTTCAAACATCGGACTCCCTGTTTTAATAACCCGGTCAGCAGGCAATCCTTCGGCTAATAAATAATCACGAGCTATGGTACTGTAGGTCAAATTAATATCGGCCGTGTGATCCACAATTCGTCGATTAGTTTCTTCCGGAACGCGTTGATCAAAACAACGATTACCGGCTTCCATGTGAAATATAGGCACCTTACGTCTTTTTGCTGGAATTGCAGAAATACACGAATTAGTATCCCCTAATACCAACATAGCTTCTGGATCTACGTTTTCTAGTACCTCATCTAACTTAATGATTACCTGTCCTATTGTTTCAGCAGCATTTTTGCCCGCCGCATTTAGAAAGTAATCAGGCTTACGAACAGAAAGATCTCTAAAAAAAACCTCATTCAACTCGTAATCATAATTCTGGCCGGTATGCACTAAAACATGATCACAATATTCATCCAATTTAGCCAATACGCGTGAAAGGCGAATAATCTCAGGCCTAGTACCAACAACCGACATTACTTTTAATTTTTTCATTAAAAACCTCTTGATTAAAGTGGCTTAGCTACAGTATCGGGGGCATTTCGATCAAATATTTCATTAGCCCAGAGCATTACAACTAATTCATCATCACCTATATTCGTAATATCATGCGACCACCCTGGAACAGTTTCAACAATCTCAGGGGTATTAGATGAGGTTCTTAGCTCATAGCGCTCGCCAGTGAGAATATGTTCGAACTTAAATAGAGCCTCCCCTTTTATTATCAGAAACTTTTCGTTTTTAGAATGATGGTAGTGTCCACCACGGGTAATCCCTGGGTGAGCGGTAAAAAAGGAAAATTGACCAGCCTCTTTAGTCTTTAGCATTTCACAAAAAATGCCACGCTCATCACCATAGCTTGGAACTTCATATTTGAACTCTTTAGGAGAAAAGTAACTTAAGTAAGTTGAGTAAAGTGCACGCGGAAATCCGACACCCACGTTCTCAGTGATTAGCGAATCACGACTAGCCTGAAATAACTTCAAGAGATCTGCCACATCTCCGACGGTAGTTTGATACGAAGGCTGAACTGAATTGAACCCCGATGAGCACTGAAAGCTGAGTAAGCTTATTAGCTCGTTGCACACATCATCAACATAGACCAACTCAACGGGAGCCGAATGATCATGGATATTAATTTCAATATTATTTACTGTATTGTGGCAAAAAGTAGCAACGAAAGAGTTATAGTTAGGCCGACACCATTTACCAAATACATTTGGAAGGCGATAAATATAATATTTAGCACCTGTATCCTCACCATATGCCTGAACAAAACGTTCAGCCTTAAGTTTACTCGTGCCATAAGCATTGTCTATATCGGCTTGAGTCGACGAACTGATCATGACGGGAATGTTTTTACCTGACCTCTCCAACTCAGTAACGATGAACTCAGTTAAGTCCGCATTACCTTTTTTAAATTCGCTCTCACATTCTGGGCGATTAACACCTGCCAAGTGAAAAACAAAATCAGCCTCTTGTAAGTAGGCCGAAAGACAAGCCCTAGGGGTTTGTCGGCCAACTTTTAACAGATTGTTGAAACCTTCCTCTTCGAGACGAACACATAAATTCTTCCCTATAAACCCTTCAGCACCAGTAACGAGAACTTTCATCTTAAACACCCAGCTCGTAGTCATCACCGGCAACCATCGCACGTATGAAGGGTAGCTTTAAAAGAAGCTGCTTCATGCCATCGACATCTAAACGTTCCGTATTATGGGAGTTATAGTCTTCTACTGCTGAGATACGACTGTCACCATCTTCAACAAACTTACTGTAATTAAGGTCACGTAAATCCGGGGGAACACGATAGTAATCCCCCAAGTCCGTCGCGGCCACCATTTCTTCCCTGCTTAACAAGGCTTCATAAAGCTTTTCGCCATGACGCGTACCGATAACGTCTACTTGGTGATCAGGCACACCCAATAGATTTTTTAGAGCTACAGCTAAGGCCTCAATAGTTGCGGCGGGGGCTTTCTGTACAAAGATGTCGCCATTGGTGCCATGTTCAAAAGCATAAAGAACCAGATCAACTGCATCATCCAACGTCATCATAAATCGAGTCATGTTTGGATCCGTGATCGTTAGAGCTTTCCCCTTTTTAATTAGATCAACAAACAGCGGTATTACTGAGCCACGGGACGCCATAACATTCCCATATCGTGTACCGCAGATTACCGTTTCAGCGTCACTCACATTACGAGACTTGGCAACCATAACCTTTTCCATCAACGCTTTCGATATTCCCATCGCGTTAATAGGGTAAACAGCCTTGTCAGTACTCAAACAGACTACTCTCTTTACTCCATTCGTAATTGCAGCTTCCAAGACATTTTCAGTCCCCAAAACATTAGTTTTAACTGCCTCCATAGGGTGAAATTCACACGATGGTACTTGCTTCAATGCAGCCGCATGAAAAATATAGTCAACCCCTCGTGTCGCATTAAGTATGCTCTGATAATCCCTAACATCGCCAAGGTAAAATTTGAGATTAGAATTACTATATTTTTTCCGCATATCATCCTGCTTCTTCTCATCACGACTAAATATACGTATTTCATGAACATCGCTCTGAAGAAACCTCTGCAATACTGCACCACCAAATGATCCGGTTCCACCAGTGATAAGTAACGTACGATTATTAAACACTTTTATTCCCCAATAATACCTCAAGTGCTGAGCACACTTGACTTTGCCCAAATTCATCAGCCAACAGCAACTGCTGAGACTTTAGTATTTTATTATAAAACTCAAAATCGGCGATCATGGATTTAAATTGATCAATAGAGTCTTCGTCAGCCAAATTAATCGATCCTGTTCTTTTAATAAGATCTATCGACTCTGACCTAGGATCACCAAATGCAACAGCAACTGATTGCGAACCTAGATACTCCGGAACTTTGGTGGAGAGAGACAACAAAGTCTTTTCGACCATATTGGCGTCCAAACTCTCCAGCATCAGAGAAAAATCGAACCCATCTAGAAGCATAGCAACATCATCTGCGGGCACGACGCCCTTCCACACCAAATCCACCGAACAAGAAGAAACTTTCTGCGGTCTCATTTCTGAATAAACACTCAAGCAGAATTTACAGTTCATGTCTTGACCAACCCGATCTAGGATCGACACTACTCTATTCAGAGCGCTGTCACGGCCACTATGTAAAGATCCAAAATAGCCAATATCAACACCTTGAACCAAGTTTGGAATAGTTTTTAGCCTGGAGCTAACGGAATGTAAATACGGATTTCTTAAAAGTACGGGAGAAACATCAAAAATATCTGAGTACAGCTTCCTCATTGGCTTACTGATAACAAAGAAACAATCTGTAAGTGGTACTAATTGCCTCATAACCCATTCTAAGAAATTGCTGTACCACCCTCGTCTTCGTTTAGCTCTTGCTAATTTAAGATAGTCATCTGTGATGTACACGCCTAACTTAACCCCATATATTCTAGATATTACAATCGAGTACACTAATGAAAACACATTATCACCAAATACACACAAAACGGCCTTTGGTCTATTTTTACGATCAAAACAAAAAAATAATACAAACGGCATTAAAATGAGCATGGATAAATCACGAAAAAGAAGAAGAAACGGTCTAAGTCGTGACGACTTAGACGCACCAGAAGCTAGGTTTGATCGTCCCCCTCCCGTCAGGTGAGAGTACCACTTGAAAACCCTACCAGCATCAAATCCAACATAACGATAACATTTATCTTTTGTATCAACCCCAGCAAGTCCAGAGCGTGAAAAATATAACGAGCGAAACTCTTTAACACCAGCGGCTCGTAGAATATTAAAGATAGTCTTCGAGTTACTCCCAACTTCTACAGGGGGATTCTGGCTTATAACAAGTAAATCATAATAAGTCACGCCACCTCCTCGACTGAGATTTTTTTAACCAACAACAAAAAAAACAAACAAAAGAAAATAAACCTAACATCAAAAAAACCATCATTCAGAAAAAGCACAGCTGCAATAGGAATAAGAAAAACAAGACCTTTAGCTCTCACCGGCTGAAACAAATTCGCCAAAAACACAACAACGAGCCCAAAAGTAATCCCGCCAAAGGACCACATTCTTAAGATAATATTATGTGGGCGCCTTACCTCGCCATCTACAAAAACCTCACCAGGACCGAATAGAGCATTCGAATAAAAATAATCGAAATTAAAATCTTTCCATATGTCAATTCTAGACGCAATTGAGGCAGACCTAATCCTATCAAAAACATGCTCGCCAACGTCTCCAGCCATCATTAAAAACCCGAGAACAATTGCGGCACCACACAGAATGGTTAGCGAACGAAAACCTACGCTAAAAAACAAAAATCTGACCATCGCCGCCACCCCAAACATCAAAACACCCGTCACACTAGCAGAGCAAACGATAGAATATAGGACAAGAAAAGTAACCATAAAAACCTCAAAGAATTTAGCTTCGCCTCTAAATTCCAGATAAAAAAGCCAGCACGACACCATCACCACTGAAAAATTATTTGGATCAGAAAAAATAAAGCTATACCGTAATTCATGCACTGAACCACCATCACGAGTATAGAAACTAAAACTCTCACGGATCAACACATACAATTCCGGAAGAAAAGTGTACAAGACGGCTAAACAAAATGAACAAACTATCACCATCCGAAGAACCTTGATAACAGACCGCTTCTCAAACTCCCATCTCGATATAAGCATGGCAACAACCAAATAAAACAATAGCAACAGATAATTACTGGGGTTCAACTCAACCGCAAAAAACAGATACGAGAGTCCACACATAGCCACAGCAACTGCAATTAGAAATGCGGTTAGTATTAAATCTCTAAGCCTATAATTCACACCCGAAGAAGCAAAGAAGAAGACCGGACTTAAAACCGACAACGGGGCCAGCAGAGCCATGTACTTAAACAACATCCCTACCCGACTATAACTTACCTTAAGAACCAAAGACTTCAACCAAACACTCCATCCGCTGTCTTTCCGACTCATCCCTAGCCATCTTAACTGCCATTAAGGAGAGTTTTGAATAATCTTCTTTATTTTGAATTTTTTCTATAAAGTCGTATGAACAACCAAACGCCCTAAAGCCACCTCTTTCAACGAGATTACAGCCTGAGTAAAATACTGGAATACCCCTAGATAAAAATCGAGGAGCTTTATTAGGAAACTCTATCTTTTCAACAAAATCAAAATCTTTTCGCAACAACTCCAAACCAACAAGAATTGTTTCTGGCTTTATCTCAGAAAAATCACACATACCCTCATAACTGAAACAAGAGTATCTATACTCCAAATCAGCTACCACGTTGCTACAAGTTGGCTCCACAGCGCCATACAATTCAACCCGGAGATCCAACCCTAATTCAGTGATAGTCTCAGCCAACATCTCAAGTTCCGTGAAATTTACATGTCTCCCAACAGTTCCCCAATAGACAATCCTGTTCCGATTGGGAATACTATTTAATACCACTTCGTCAGAGCAGATCTCCTCTGACCAACTCCAAGGGTAAAAGACCTTGCCTTCACTATCATACTTATTTAGAAGCCGACGAGACGAAAAAAAACAGAGCTTAGCTTGACTAGCCAACCGCAGATAGCGAGCGCGAATAGACGCTCTAAAAACTGGATGAGCCATTAACGAAAAGTCATCATTTATAAAAGCTAAATAGGAGTTTTTTCTAAATACAGAAATTACATGCGGTACAAATAAAATACTTGTTCCGTGAAAAGAAAAACTCGAGAGCCTATTAGCCAACCAGAACAGAAAAACATTAAGAAAATAGACTAGACCTAGACTATTAAATCTAAATATAAACGGATAGCTGATGACATCCACCTCTACACCGCGAAAACTAACACGCTTCCTCTTATTCCACCGTGAGAAAAATGGAGACGGCTGCCAGTATACAACTTCATAACCACCTTTAGCCAAGAGAACGGCGAGCTGCTGCCTCACTCGATAAGTATCGTGGATCGAATCACGAGCTATAATGTTAACCCTCACGAAAACCTAGCCTCCTAACGTAGCCAATAGTATTCTTAACCACATTAAAGAAAACCTGTAACCTCCTAACATATTTCATTTCGTTAGGATAAAAGCTATGTTCGACAGGTTCTCTACCGAGATATGCCTTAAAACTCACGTCATCGTACCCTAACTTTAAAAGGCAATAGCTTTCCTCAAGACTGTATTCCAGTCCTTGACCTGGGTGACTGTCTAGAACTTTAAGGGCTTCATCACGCGACAACTCACCATTCAATATTAAGTTAGATAAATGCGCCCGTCGCTTATCAACCCCAAATTTCTGAGGCAATATTGTGTTCTGATAGAACTTGGTAAATAATGACTCATCATGTTTCCTGCCAGGCTCCGTCCAACCTATACTATTAATTAGTACTTCCTTAGCATCTTGCTTCTTATAATTAAAGAGTTCTAAGACCGGAACCGAGCTGACAAACCCTAAACGCTCCAACAGCTGTCGAGGAATTGCTCCCAAAAGAGGTATTGATTTAATTCTTGATATCCCCTTAGCCTTCGCTAAAGCCACGATATTTCGCGCATCAGTCTTAGACCAATTCCAGTCTCCGGGCATAATGGATTCAGTATTGCTATTTTCACCACTCAAAATGAATTTTATTCCACTTTTAAGACAGAACCGATAAAGGTAGGCTTTAAAAGCGTGATCTGTAACAAGCTCAACATCAATTACGTCGGAGTCTATTAAAGCTCGCTGGACGCTCTTAAATTCTTCCCAGTCAATGACATAAGTATGAAGCGGATAGCCTGTAAAATTGACTAGGCGTTCGATATTTTTATTTGCTTTAGATGTGTTCCAACCATTATCCACATGAACAAGCAATGCATTTAATCCAGCCTCATAAGCCTTTAGTGCCACATATGAACTATCAATGCCTCCACTGACGCCGATTACACAATGGTACTCAGACCTACCATTTTTATTGGACTTAACAAAATCAACAAAATCGCCAAAATCATTATATTTCGATCTATAAGTAGACTGTACTCTACTGTCCTGCCTACAGAAATTACAGATACCATTGATATCGAAAGATATGAGTCTTGTCGACTCATTCATCACACACTTTTTACAAGTACGCATATCGTAAATCTCAACCTAAAAAAGCTCAAAGCCGTTATATATTCTCATACCTGATCAATACACCCTCGTCTCGTCGTATAAAAGTAAAATAACTTCCTACGGTAACTCCGGACAGGCCAACCGTTTTACTTGCTGCTTTCAGATCAGTCATATCGCCTACGCCCCCACCTATAACAACAGGGACTTCAGTTACACCCTTGACAACTTCAAAAGCACTGTAATCAAGTCCCTCCATAAGCCCTTCACGGTCAACATTCGTCAGGTATATTTCACCTATGCCGATTTCTGCGGCTATTTCTACAGCCTCAAGAAGACTCTGTCTCAAGGGATACCCAGTCTCCCAGTCAATCAAAACAACTTCACCATCACGTTCAACGCGATACACAAAATTTACCCCTGTCGATTGTGCGCCATATACGTGAGAGATATTTTTCAATAACTGGGGGTTGGTAAAAAAGCCACGAGACATTACTATTTTTTCAAACCCCGAATGTAACAGCTCATCCGCGTCAGCCATTGACTGAACTGTACCGCTATAAGCTACTGGAACATTTGATATTGATACCCAGCTAGCTATACGATTAAAATCTAAAGCTGATCCCCCAACCGCTCTATTCGCAATTATTATTTCACTAGCGCCAAAATCACATAGTATTTTTATAGTATTTAACGGATCTCCAACGTATTCGTGGCCACCAAAACTTCGTCCCTTGACAAGCCCGCTTGAATCGAAGAGTAATTCTGGAATAACGCGAAACTGACTCAAACCAACCCCACAAAACCTTTCAAGAAACGATCACCAACATCACCACTTTTTTCCGGATGAAACTGGACGCCTACTACGTTGTTTTTTTTGAAAGCAGAAACAAATCTGTTTTCCCCGTGATTCGAGTATGCAACAGAAACCCCCTCATCATAAACCTTACAAAAATAGCTGTGCATAAAATAGAATTTATCCGATATAGTAGGGAGCGTTTTTTCGAACTCTTCACTCGGAGTAACACGTTCCAACCCCATGTGCGGTACCTTAGCTGATTCAGCTGAGGAAAGCTTAACCGTCTCACCTTGTACAAACCCCAAACCTGCTAACTTCCCCTCTTCACTTCTATCTAACATTAGCTGCATCCCCAAACAGATTCCCAAAACAGGCTTCCCAGATTCAGCAAACTCCAAGAGTACATCCCTCACCCCAAAACTCACCAAGTTTTCAGCAGCAGCGTCAAACGAACCCACACCAGGTAAAATTATAGCTCGACTATTTAATATATCGCTCTTTTCATTCGTCACAATACTCTTGACGCCTATTCGGGTAAAAGCAGCAACACAACCAGCTAAATTTCCAACACCATAATCCACTATACTGACCGTCACACTAAATCCGCCCGCTGATAACAGCTTCCACTTTATTTATCACCTGCCTATTTTCAAAGACAACACCCATTACCTTATCATCTCTTTGAGATCTACCCTCTAGAAGAATACGATCGAGTAAAGCTGGGGCATACCTAACAGCAAAACCCGTTTGCATCTCTTTCCGGAAAAAAGAAATTCTAGACCCACCCGCCTCTGTACAATTTCTATCAATGACTACAGATTTTACTCCAAGTCGAGCAGCATCCTTAACAACCGAACTATACAAAGTTACGTGGAGTGTCGCCATACATAGCACTTCATCTAATGAGAGATCCCTAAGCTCATTGTGAGTTGAACATATATACTCAAACCCCATCTCTTTTAGACGTTTGCATATTCTCGGCTCATTACCTCTTGCGATATCTACAGGGTGAATTTTAAAAATTACGTACGTATGCTGGCTAATCTGACTTAGCTTATCTAGTACATCCGCTGGCAAGCCGACCCTATCTAACGCCAACTCCTCATAAAAATTCTCGTTATCAAGCCCCCATTGCAAAGATACAAGAACGACAGGTTTTGATACAAAAAACTTACGGGCGACCCTAATAAATGGCTCTCGAACATGGGTATAATACCCAATCACAACCACGTCCTTAGGCAACACACCTAAATCAATTAATGCCGACCTATCTGAGTCAGAATGCACCAAATAGCCCCTCCTCATACGTTTATCAACTGAATAGCCATAGGTATATCGTTCTGTAATTACTCCATGTTGAATTTCAAACAAAGCCACTCCAACTTTGATTGCTGCTTTTATCATCGTAGAAGACGGCTCTATACATACTACTGATCGATAACGCCTCAAAATCCTCGACCAATAAAATTCTTCAATAAAGACTCCACTTACGCCGAACAGAAATCTTGAAATATAGCGTTCTAACAGTATAAAAGAACCGTAGAAACCTTTCCCATAGCGATCTAGAATCCGATAACGCGGGCCAGAAAAAAGACATAGATCTATTGATGGCCTCAACAACTCCAGAAAGTCGATTTTACTTGATGACAACAAACCATTTCGATCAACATCTAAGTCCACCTTTCCTCTGCAGACCAAAACATCACTACTCTTTGATTTTTCGAACATAAATATAATTCATCCCCACTGAAAACAATGCCGGTAGCGAAGTCCCAATAAGCAGCAAAAAATATAGATCATTTATCGAGATCGCGCTCATCTTAGTCACCCATAAAAAATATAACAACTGAACCATTATGACAAAGAAGTAAACCAAAGAATTATGTATCGCCCTGTCTGTATAGAAGTACGCCTGAATAAAGATCGTATACATAAACAAAAAAAAAGTCGACAGCAGTAAAAACGGAATAGCCTTGACCACGCCCTGATATTCTTTCGCCACCACATTAAAAACGAAAAAATCTAATATATAGCTCGAAAAAAATAGGCCAACACCAAAAAAAATTACCAGAAACCACTGGGATCGAAACAAGAGATTTACATCCATTTCGCCGCGCCTTAGCCTATCGAAAACTCTATAAACCTTAACTTGATATAGCTTTGTAAAGACATCTACAAACATAACTCCAACCAGATAAAACTGCATTGAAAAAAAATAGATGCCAATTTCATCCAATGGAAAATATTGAACCCCAACAATGCGATCGAAGTTCTGATTGAGAGAAACAACTAAAAGATATGGAAAAAGGCCACAGATATATTTAGCCCGCCCCCTAAGAACAGCAACATCAAAAGTCAAACCTTCTTTTAGGCGAACCCAACAGCCAACCAACGCGAATACAAATATACTCCCACCCAGAAGATACCCCAGATACACATCATCTACCTCCTTGGGCGACATAAAGTATAACGCGGCCAACAGTAGGGCTGGCTTACATACCTGAACAATACATATATACAGATAACTCTCTGCTACCTGAAGTTTAACAATTACAAAAACAGATAGAATGCCGATAAGCCAAATCAGCACAACGACCGAAAACTCCGCTATGCTAAACCCGTTAAGCCAAAAAAATATCGAAGATATTATTATCCCCAAAACTAGGGCGCAGCTAGAGATGATTTGTAAAGCGCCTTCGACTTCATTGTAATTAATGCAGTTAAAATATTTTCTGATCGAAGGTGATACACCCATTGTGATATAGGGTAAAAACAATCCAGCCAACCAAACTAAAGTCGAATACCTACCGTAATCCGCAGCCCCTAGCTGCGAGGAAAGGTACAAGACAATCAATAGGGAGCATGTTGCCGCACCGAAACCACCGATTCCTAAAGTAATAAAATTAACAATTAGTTTCATACTCAATATCTAAACGTACTCATAGCTTCCAAAGAAACAGACTTATTCGGCCATAATCATTGGTTCGAAAATAATTAAATCTGAATGCACATCGACGAACACCAACAGACAGCAAAGTATTACTTACCATCCAGTAATGCCAAGAGGTGAAATTTTTCGATACTAAGGAATAATGCCGTGACACTACTCTAAGAATTCAATTTCCTTACTACTCATGCTTTGGTCTAACAACATCGCAGTGGAAAGGACTCTCAACGACTCCACATATTCCGACAACTCACAAACATCTATTGCATGGTCGTGATCTGGCAATTTTTTAGACTTATCTCCCACATAGAAAAAAACTCCAGAAGCCCCAGCACCAACAGCTAAAAAAGCAACTCTTGAGTCAGAACAATGAAGCCCATAACTTACCCTTGAATGGCAGTTCTGCAGATTTTTAATTAAACTGATCTGTTGAGCATTAACATCATGATAGAATGTTGTATACACGAGAGCGTCTTTGCTTTCTACATAGGGTAACACATTAGATTTAATGTCATTAAGCGCCATTCCCCCAACTGAAAAGTACTTAGGTTTCAGAAGTACGCCTGCGTTTTTTAACAGCCAATCAGAATTATTTGATGTAATACCTAATAATTTATAAAAATCTACAACAGATTCAAAGAATTCTAGCACTTCCCTTTCAACAGGACCGACGGCCAAACCAACCCACACCCCTTTAGACTTAAGATAACTTAAAACTTCTTTAACAACTTGAAAAGAAATTTCTAGCTGCGGGTTATTTCGATAAAACTCCAACTCTCTAATTTGGATTGTCGCTGCCCTTACCCCAGCTCCCAAAATAGAGTCAGCAAGCCTATAGAGTTCATCTTTCGAACCGTTGTGATTTAATCCAATCTCAGCAACAATTTCGGGATTACCGTTATACCTAAAACACACCCGTCATCCCTCCATCTACGGCTATTTTTTGCGCGGTTATATAAGAAGCTTGTTCTGACGCCAAAAAGCCAACTAGCGAAGCTAACTCTTCAGGTTTACCAATCCTTTTGGATGGAATGCTCTGAGCTTTTTTCTCTAATACTGTTTCGTAATCTACATTCTCTTTATCAGCATCATATTGCGCCAAGCCAATCTGTCTGTCTGTTAGAATGATGCCGGGGCAAACGGTATTGAATGTGATGTTGAATTTGGCATATTCGTTAGACATCCCTACCATAAGCCCATGTAAATGCGCTCTTGCTGCATTGGATGCAGCCAATGAAGGTATTGGCTTAAAAAGCCCAATCGAAGATATATTGACCACCCTTCCCCACATTCTGTCTTTCATTGGCGTCAAGACGGCATCGATAAACTCATGAGCACTATCAGTAATCATTCCCACTTCACATCTAAATGTCTTCAAATCTAACTCATTCCAGCCTCCTGCTCTCGGCCCTCCACTATTCAAGATCAGAACGTCCGGCTCAGCTTGCCTAATTTTTTCCGCTAAACTTTGAACATCATCTTTGCTATATAAATCACCATGAAAAAGAAATAAACGCCCCTCAATACTAGACCCTAGCTTTTCTCTAAACCTCTTTTTTGCCCTGCTTGCGCTCTCAGGAGAAGACGCGTGACTATAAACGCTATACCCTTTTACTAACAGGTCACAGACTACAGCAAACCCTAATCCTCTCGAACTTGACAAAACCACTGCAACTTTATTGCCCACTTTTATTAATCCTTTTTTTCTGTATGTAATATTCTGCTAGTTCCCAGTCTTCATATGTATCGATATCAAGAGCCTCTAAACCCGACACAACGACGGGATAAGCTTGATGAATGAAACGATGGGAGCTACTAATAAACTTTAAGGTAGGGAATCCGTAAAACCCTCCGCTCTCTTGATACTGTTTATAGCTAAGGTATTGCCTGCCAAGTCGCTCTCGAAACGGGTGGCCAAGAGGCTCTACCGGGGCGTCAGTGCTTTCATGTCGCCATAAGAAACTGTGTGACTCAGTCGCACTAAAAACTGTAGACTCTGGGTGTTTTTTTATCAGAGCTGCGGCTTGTTTGTACCGTACACTTGATACAAACGGGGCAGTACATTGCACCATAAAACAATGGCTGGGAAGTTCCTCTGCAGGCATGCCAGCAAGTAAACTCCGAACAGGAATGTCTGGCATCGTAAAACTATTCGACTCTTCTTCACTTGTTCGCATCACCACTTCAACATGGTGATTAAGAGCTACCTGGGCAATCTCTTCAGAGTCAGTAGTTACAAAAATGCGCTCAAATAGATTTGATTCTATTAAACTCTCAATTGCCCAAGTAATAAGAGGTCGCCCTCCCAAGCCTCTAATATTCTTTTTGGGGATACCAACACTACCACCACGAGCAGGTATAATCGCCCACAACTTATCACTTGACTTTGTACTTACCACTCCAAAATCCCCTCATACCAGCCAGATGAAAAATTTGCAAAAAGAGCTGTTCTTCCAGATACTCCCACGTGAGACCTGTGTAAGCACCCACCTCCGTTGAATATGATTAAATCCCCTTTTTTACCGTGAAACTTGTACCTATCTCCTTCACTAGGAGCTGGAATCTCTGCTCGATTAAATGACCAACTTTTCATTTGTGAGCCAACAATAAGCTCTGTCGAGACCGGGTCTTTTCCACTATCCTCAAGTAAAACCTGCATTGTTACCTGATTGAAACCATCAACATGCCAAGCTGATTGGATATGATGTTTACTCTGAGCCCCGTTATGATGCATTATAAACGGCTTATCTCTAACCCAATAGCTTCGCCCATATATCGCTGCCAACAGTCTTTGAATTTCAATAGGGAGAGTTTCACTAAAGAGTCGACTTCCAAAATTAGACAACACTGTCTTTTCTCGGCCAAAATCATCTTGACTGTTATCTTTTTTAACACCATCGGCTAAAATGCGACAAAAGTCACCGTGCCCCTCCAGAACAACATACCCATTTTTAATAAATGCTCGATACCATTGCCTGACCAATTCGGATTCAATTGATTCGGGGGCAGCCTCACAAAACCCGTTACAGTATTTCTCCCAGACATACTTCTTGTAAAGTGTAGGTCCGCGCAACTTAAACTCTAAAGACAAGCGCTTGAACTCTCCTTTCAGCAGCAGCTTTAAAAAAAATAAATAGTTCCTCATAGCCATTATTCTCCGTAAAACAACTTAACGCTACGAATCACATGGAAAACCTGATCTTGCGTCATTTCAGGAAATATAGGCAAACTCAGGATTCTCTCTTGATACTTACGCGCATTCACAATATGTTCTGTACTCTTATCCTTGTAACATGGGAGATCTGCTAAACACTTACGGTAATGTAAGCCTGTTGCTACTCCGCAATTCTCCAAGAAAGTTGCCAATTTATCCCTTTCATCACAGGCTATAACGAACAAGTGAAAAACATGGTCCATATCATCACTGTCGAAATTAGCACTCGGCAACTCTAACTGCCCAATTTGACAGAGGGAATTTGAATAAGTTGCGGCAATCTCTCGTCGCCGATGGCTCCAAGAGATTATATATTTTAACTTCTCAAGCAAAACAACGGCCTGGATTGAATCCAACCTACTATTACGCCCTTCTAATAGGTGCTCCCCCTTACGCATTCCCCCATGTCGGGCTAACCTCGTCACTTTTTCGTAATCTGAAGTTGACTTACACACTACAGCCCCACCATCACCTATCCCGCCGAGATTTTTACCGGGATAGAAGGAGTATGTACCAAACCGCCCAAATGATCCTACACACTCTCCATCATGCTGAGCAAAGTGTGCTTGTGCACAATCCTCAACAACCCAGAGCTTATGGTTGTCTGCAATATGGCACAGCTGTGTCATATCTACGGCTTTGCCGTATAAATGAACCGGCACAATGCCAACGGTTTTCTCGGTAACTAAGTCTGGAACTTGGCTTAGATCGATAAGCTGATCAACATTAGCCATAGTATCGCAGAATATAGGAATTCCTCCTGCAGTTGTTACTGCTTCGGCCGTAGAGATCCAGGTCTGACTAGGAACGATCACTTCATCACCAGGCTTCAGATCTAATAATCTAAAACAAACTTCGAGAGCGTCTGTACCATTACCACAAGCAACCGCGTGAGGCACACAACTCAAGCTAGCAAATGCCTGTTCAAACTCTTTTACAGAAGCCCCACCTATAAAGTCTGCTTGTGCAAGCTTTTGCTCTACCAACGACCAAATAACCCGATTATCAAATGAGTTGTTCGCTACGAGGTCATTAAACGGTACATCCATGAATTCAGACATCCCAACTGCCCGACCTAGCTTTTAAGCGATTAAGATCTGCATTCACCATAATCTCAACCATTTTTTCAACTGATGTTTCGGGAGACCAACCCAAGACTTCGTTGATTTTTGTATAATCGCCTCTTAAATACGCAACATCTGAAGGCCTGAAGAACCTCTTATTTACTTCCGCAATTACACGGTTACTTTTACGGCACAGGCATTTTTCATTTATACCTTGCCCCTCAAATATAGGGTCAAATCCAGCAACTACTGCCGCATAAGATAAAAAATCTCGAACCGTTTTTACCTGGTTAGTAGCGATCACAAAGTCATCAGCTACGGATGATTCATTTATCAGCCTCATACCTGCCACATATTCAGGCGCATACCCCCAGTCTCGCACAGAATCCAAATTACCCAATTGAATAGCTGAATTGCCACCGACTGCTAACTCAGCTATCTGCGAGCTTATTTTTCTGGTGACGAATTCCCGACCTCTAAGCTCCGACTCGTGATTAAACAGAATACCATTTGAGGCATTCATGCCATAAGCCACTCGGTAATTAACCACTAAATGATGAGCAGCTGCTTTGGCGACAGCATAGGGGCTCATGGGATTAAATGGCGTTTTTTCACTCTGAGGATCTTCTAGAACATCTCCGTACATCTCAGATGTACTTGCCTGATATATGTTACAGTCGATACCTGCTGTTTTTACCGACTCCAAGATATTCAGAACACCTAAGTAGTTAATACTGGTAGTTAGATGCGGATGCTGAAACGAATCAGCAACAAAACTCTGTGCCGCCAAATTGTAAATAGCATCTGGCCGTAGATCCGCCACTACCTTAAGGACATTCGCAAATTCAGTTAACTCCAATCCAATAAAATTAACTTTATCTAGTATATTCAATTCGCGTAAACGACCAGTCTTAGGTGTGCTACCTCTTCTTACGGCGCCATAAACCTCAACACCGTCCTCGACTAACTGTTTTGCCAGAAAGGCTCCGTCCTGACCTGTTACACCAGTAATTAGTACTTTTTTCATCATTTATACATCCTTCTAAGATCCTTTATGCCGTCAATAAATCCTGCTCCATCATTTAAGTGAGCCTGCCATGTTTCAATAACTTTTAAGCCATCACTGCGCAAAATTTCTTGATAACCATCTAAAACACCATCACCAAATTTCAGCCCTTCAGAATCATAGCCAATCGCATCCGCTATATGAATGTGCCTACTGTAAGGAATGAGTCTTTTCTCCCACTCACGCCATTTTTTTCCGGCCGCGTTAGCAGATAATATTAAGTGGCAATAATCTAGGCATATTTCAATATTATATTTTTCAATCAATTCAATATAGCTTTCATTACAAAAAGCATCCAATTCAACTCGGCCACCAAAATACCAGGCATATTTTGGCAACCACTGAGGATATATAGGCACATCATTTCCCTCCAATATATACCCCATCAAATTTTGAACAAAGCTCTCCCCCTCCAATCCACATAATTGTGAAAATGAGCCTACAATTGGGACAGAGAAACCGGTCTTATCGCTTAATAATAAGGCCATTTCACGAACGTTGCTGATGATTTTCCTGCTAACGCCCCTGACGCTTAAGTCATCCGAAATAGGATCCAGAATCCTATTGTCAGGTATATAGTCAGGTAAATGTATTGAATACCTATAATCTGTCGGTTGCTCACGCCCTGCATTCAGGAGCTCGCCACTTAGCGCTTCAGTATACGACAGATGAAACTCATAACCCGCAGCCGGTACATTATTCCGAATAACATCTACATCATGTAGTCGAACTGGTATAACAAGTCCGTGTTTGGAAGCAAATTGAGTATCATCTTCGGTTAGGGAAACCGCATCTTTGAAATGATTACTGCTAAGTGCTTCACCAGCTCTGACATCTTTTGTAAGAATCTTCCCGGTAAACTCGAGCTTAAACTCCCCCAGAGAAACTCCCTTTCTGGGAGCTCTAACAACAAAATCATCTATATTTACTTCAGCGCCAGAAGAAACATCTACTTTAGAGTAAAGCCCTGTCCCAAGATTTTGCATGTTCAAGATTTCCCCCTGATTTGGAGGCGCTGATGCTGAGCCAAGAATTGAACTCGCATTGCTCACATAACGACCAAGAAGTTTAAATTCTTCAACATCAGAAGAGGACGAATCATCTAAGCCGACTCCCTCTTTATCGAGGGTCAAATGACGCTCAATAACTTCAGCGCCAGCACCAAGAGCCAATAAACACACAAGATAATCATCATCATGGCTTGAATATCCTGCTGTAAAATATTGAGATATTCGCTGAATCTTGGCAAGGTTCTGAGCCCCCAAACCTGCCGGATAATTAGCTATGCAGTGCAACAGGGTAATTTTTCCAGTGTGGTTTTTATATACCTCCAGCACTTGATCAATATCCTGACCTCCAGTGCTAATAATCACCTCAACTCCTAGTTCGAGAGACCTATCCACAAGATCAGTATTTAAGCACTCTGCCGAAGGAATTTTTATGAAATCTGGTTCGGTCATGTTCTCCAGATATAAATCTAGATCGTCATTCCGAAAATAACTCATACCAAACTTCAAGCCCAGCGACTTTGAATAGCCCTCAAGTATCTGAATAGATTCAAAGTCGAGACTATTTTTTTTAATTTCATTGATGATAATCTCATCACCAATTTCTGTAGTTTCTTGATAGAATGTGTCCACATTTCGATATTGAAATTTAACACCCCATGCGCCTGACTCTTGAGCATGTTTTATTAGTCGCTTTGCCAATTCAATATCGCCGCGAAAGTTAATTCCAATTTCTGCAATAAGTCTAGCCACGTACTTACAACCCTCTTATATAAACTGCAGGATTACCCGCATAAACCCCAGGCTCATCCAAATCTTTCGTTACCACTGAACCAGCCCCTATAACAACGTTACTACAAACGTTAACGGGTAATACCGTAGCATTGCTACCTATAGATACATGATCTCCGATGTTTGTTGCTTTCCACTGTGTTTTATCACCATTCGCAGGACCACCAAAACTAAACTTATCATTAATAAACATTACACCATGGCCGATAAAACAACTTACACCTATGGTCACAGCCTCGCAGATAAATGTGTGCGACTGAACTTTTGTTCGCCCACCAATTTTCACACCTTTTTGAATTTCAACAAAAGGCCCAACAAAAACACCATCATCTAGAACACACCCGTATATATTTACAGGTTTGACTATCTTAACACCTTGCCCCAACTTAACTTCCCTTATACACGATTCTGAAATAGCAGGCAGGTTCATTTCATTCCCAGCCTACTAAATTCAGGTGAAAAGTGTAAACGAACTTCTTTTTTTGTCTCTATTGATTCATATATCGCATTGATCAACTCAAGGCTCTTCCTTCCTTGTAAGCCATCAACCAAATGCTGATTTCCTGTTTGAAGAGCATCTACAACATGCTCGTAATAAGCTTGATGACCAAAACCATAAACGTTCGGTGGATTTACGGAATAATCTGTCATAACATTAACATCACTATCATCCACGTCAGAAAAGTTCCATATCTTCATTTGATTCACAGCAAAGCCTCCGACTTCGACTGTACCATTTTCACCTAATATAGATATTGACCCTTCTAAGTCTTTCGGCCTAGCGGCAGTGGTAGCCTCGATAATACCAAGTGCACCGTTTTTAAACCGCAAATTCACGATGACCGTATCTTCAGCCTCGATATCCACCAGAGCTGTTGCACTCATAGCTTGCACACTATCAACCTCACCCATCATCCACTCGAGTAGATCAACGTGGTGACTTGCCTGATTTGTCAGAACCCCGCCATCCATTGCCCATGTTCCTCTCCAGGAATCCTGATCATAATATTCTTGGGGTCTGCACCAACGTACCCGAACCGTACCTAAGACTAATTTTCCGAAGCGACCCGCATCAAGCGCTTCCCGTAACTTCTTCACTGGCACATTAAACCGGTTCTGCTTTACTACAAACAATCGAACACCCGCCTGATCACATGCGTCAATCATCGCATCCGCATCATCTAAAGTAAGTGCCATCGGCTTTTCGACAACGATATGTTTGCCGAGACTAGCAATATCGATTACGTGTCTTGCATGGTAACCACTTTCAGTTAAAACAGAGACAACATCTATCTCTACTTCTTTGATCATATCCTCATAAGAAGTGAAATATGGAACATTATATTTATCAGCTATCATTTTAGCTTTTTCTTCAACAACATCACAAACAGCAACCAACTCAACTCCAGCAACAACCTTACCCCCAAGTAAATCTGAGTGCCTTTTTGCAATTCTCCCACATCCTACCAAAGCAAACTTAATCACATGCACCTCTTAATAAAACCAAAAACATCTAGAAAAAAGCTCTATAACACAGTATCCACACCGCTTCATTGTAGTGACCAAGCAACGCTTGCCAGCATTTAACACAACCCAAATGTAACGGCCAATATTTGCAACTACCCGTTCAAGCACAGGTAAAATCATCCTACCAATTAGGACTAGGCTTTAAGCTACCTATTTAGTATATATTGCATGAAAATACGCTTTTTACAGCCATTCCTATATAGTTGCTTAGCCATAGAAAGATCATTAGATCTCGATCCCACTGATTAAAATAATTATATATAAACAACCAATGATAAAGCTGCAGTAGCTCGACCGAAGTAAGGATTCATAAATATCATTAGAAGATCAACTTTATTCTCACCTAGCCAGAAAGCGATAACCCTCTACCTATTCCGTAGTACGAAAAACCCAGCTCCGCCATCCTTTTTGGATCGTAAATATTTCGCCCGTCAAAAATTGTTTTGTCGCTTATGCTATCAAATAGCTCAGAAAAGTCGGGAGCCCAAAACTGCTGCCACTCGGTACAAACAATCAGTGCATCGGCATTTTTTATTGCAACCTCTTTAGTTGCACAAAGAACTAAATCATCACGCACCCCATATATGCGCTGCGCCTCATTCATAGCTTCCGGATCATAAGCCTGAACTGTCGCTCCTCGCCGCCAAAGGCCTTCCATTAATACTCGACTGGTCGCCTCGCGCATATCATCTGTTTGTGGTTTGAAGGACAACCCCCATATCGCAAAGGTCTTTCCGCATAAATTACGCTCTAGATTAACACTCCAATAATGCCGATCAATTAACTCAAGTAAATGGCGCTTCTGATAGCTATTCACATCTTCGACTGCCGTAAGGATTTTAGCTGGATAATCCATTGCTTCTGCCGCCCGAATCAAAGCTTGAACATCTTTCGGGAAACAGGATCCACCATAACCCGCCCCTGGATATATAAAAGAATAACCTATACGAGGGTCAGAACCGATTCCCTGACGAACCTCTTCAATATCGGCACCCAAGCGTTCAGCCAAATGAGACATTTCATTCAT
>Ga0105356_10001898_pt1 | contig 20943 bp, 18 predicted proteins | sample GOMGulsemesocosm_3_FD_83502 | JGI IMG/M metagenome (GOLD analysis project Ga0105356, IMG submission 83502) | Methane-oxidizing microbial communities from mesocosms in the Gulf of Mexico - GOM9D Gulf of Mexico | ecosystem: Environmental > Aquatic > Marine > Cold seeps | place: Gulf of Mexico... | reverse complement strand
GTAGTATTCCTCCAACAAAATAAAGAGTATTCCCCTTCATCAATTTATCCCTATATTAAAATCGGCACAATCATCCCGACGTTTATATCCACAACCTTAAAACGAATAATTTAGAAGGTTGCAGTCGCGAGCATACACCTCGCCAACAATAGAGGCTGTTTTGTCCGTGTAAACCTCTCGATAGTCACCAATTCTTTTTTTAGTTTGGTTTTCCTTCTTTAGACCATTGTCCGCGATTCCTATTTTCTCAGCAACTAGCGAAAAATCTCTGTCAATGCTTTCAAATCTACCAATAAAATCAACTAATAAAACCCCTCTTCGATCACAAAGAAAATCACATTGTGGAAGAAAGTGTATATAACTTCTAACGTTCTCCGCGGTTACCCATTCACTTACAAAACTTTCAAAATTTTCATATTTTGAAATGTTATCGTCAAACCATCGTTTGTCTTTCGCATTCCATCCGCCGCTCTTTAAAAATGAATATGCCGAGTAAAGCCTGTCCCAAGGATTTCTCACAATCGCAAATTTGTAATAATCGTCAAAATCCTTTTTCCCAAAAATTCGACGATACTCTAACGCCGTATAATGCAATATTAGATCATCCCCAATTGCTCTCGCGACCGATGTACCAGCTGCTTTAGGAACATGAACAAAGATAAACTCACCTTTATCAAAGGAACGGATCGAATAGTTTTTACCATCGTGCACGTTTAGTTTATTTCTTATTGAGTTATACTCCTTCCGATGACGTAAGTAATATAAGTTATCTCTCAATCTAAAGGGGATTAGTTTTCTATAGACCTCCCTAAAGTAATCAGTCATTTTCAAGAACCTCATAGCCATATGTCTTAAGCATACCCTTTGATATGTAATTGATCTTTGCAATTTCCTCGATTGAGAGAGCACTAATACTCACATCGTTTAAATCTGTCACGGGTTCATTTCGTTCATGAACGGAAAGCGCCTGCCCTTCTTTTGGTATAGGCGCATGATTGACGTCAAGAAACCTGTACACCGCTTCCATAGTGCCGCTTAAGTTTGAAGTTAACTCCTCATAGTGGAGCGTGATGCATCTCTCTAGCTGCGGTGAGTCCTCAATAAACCTTTGGTTTGACTCAACCCAATGCTTTGCGCACCACTCAATAGGGTATCCGCCTGGTATATACGCCGGAGAAGCTTTTCTCTTAATCCCCTCCGCTACTGCATAACCATTCCGGACAATGTTAACAAAATAAGCATTTTTAAAATTTTTCTGTAGCCACAAAAGTCTAGCCACATTTGGAGGAGAGTGTTCCAACACAATAGGCTTTTTCCTAGAAAGTCGCATCGACCACTCTTTTTTAAGTCGGTCTGGATCTACGCTAGTATCGGATTCACTTAGGCGAAAAACGTATTGATTTCTAGTCCACATCCTAGGCAACCCGATATCCATATCAACGACGAACTGATCAGTAAGAAATTGCCCTTCAACTGGAAGCGCTTCTATGTCATCGGACTGCTCCAAAATCTTCGATAATAAAGTAGTGCCCGAATTTGCACAGCCAACTACAAACACCCATTTTTCAGGTTGAACAACGGGTGTAAAACAGATTCTTATTTCCCTGGATAAGGAGCCGACTGCTTCGCGGATAATATGTCTAATTCCGAATTTTTTATTCATAGTCAAATCAATTTTGCCAATCTATTTATGTTTGTCTCTAAGCTGTATCGATTTTCGACAGACGCCCTTGCATTAAACCCTAGATAATCGCGTAAGCTTTCATTTTCGAGCAAAAGCGCAATATGATTCGCCAGGGCTTCTGCATTTCCAGATGAAAACGAAAAACCATTAACGGCAGGTACAACTGCTTCCTTCAGTCCTTGCAGGTCAGATGCGATCAGAGGTACTGAGCTAGACATAATCTCGATTGAAGACATCGTAAAGGAATCCCAACCGGTAGATGGTATAACGCCTAGATATACAGAAGATAAAATTCTGTCTAAATCCAATCTATATCCTCCAAAGGTAACAACGGCTTCCAAATCACCAGCTAACATCCATTTTCCAAAATATTCGGCCTCGTTCCCCTTGTTACCAAAGATCAAAAGGTGGAAGTCATCTCTTCCCTGGCTCTTTAGTATGGATATTGCTTCAAGTAACAACCAAACCCCCTTCCTGTGCTCCATATGACCAGAAAAATAAAGGATTTTCTTGCCGTGCTCAATACCAAACTGATCCGCTGCATAATTTTGAAATTCGGGCTTATATTTGTACCTCACTGTATCAACACCCAAGTTGCAAACAGCTACGCGTGATCCGACAACTCCTCTCCCGTTCAAGGCAGTATCAGCCATCTCCGATGATTCGAAAACGTAACAATCAGGTTGATGACGATAGGATAACACCTCTAGTTTTTTTAATAACAAACTTACGCCGGAATTAAGTGAGCTCATAGGGGCGCCCCAATAGGAAACGATCTTAGCCGCACCAATTGATCTGAAAAATCTATGGGACCAATGTTGAGGCTGAGTATCGAAACCTACGACCACTCGAACATGGAACTGTGCGAGATAAATTTTCAACTCTTCCAATTGCTTAGGAGACATCTTTTTTAGACTAAGAGACATACACTCTGTACCGGTGCGCTCTTTATAATCAAGAACTTCCATTTCATCACATTCGGAGAATGTAAATAGAATATTAACATCTTCTCCATATTTCTTTTTTGCCGACTCTCTAAAAATAAATTCCAACTTTTCTATTGCGTAGCCAGTGTTGATTTTACACTGAAAAAGAAAAACAACCACGCTGGGCTTCTCTCCATTAATCATTTATCTCCACCTTTGGATGCCTAGGTCTAATATGCCTGCTAATTAATATTTTCAATCCACCAAAATTTTAAAGATTTTCGATATGTATTAATCCTTACTTTTCAAAGGGATTAGTCAAAGCCCACCTCGAAGGGAGTTTTTTTCAACTGAGGAAAAATTTTATAAAATAGAACTTTTACTGACTCATATACTATTACACTTGATGTCAAAAATAGGTAATATGTCACATCGAAAAATTTTGATTCCTGAGCATTCGTCACCTCAGCTCTATAAAACAAGTTAATCCCCCTCCTGCAAATGAACGATATCAATTGACGTTCACTGCTATTCAACTCATCTTTCCATCGATCATTAGCTTCTTTTGAAACGCCTTCGGATCTTGTACCATATGCGCTGTTGCCAGAAGATAGAGATGAGTATTGGTCTTGCTTTTTGTTTATATCAATTTCAATATCTAAAAACATTTCCAAAACATTCTTCGTTTTCTCGAAGTCCGACACCAAGTCTTCATAACGAATAGCTTCTATATTTTCTGACCATATTTCTTTCGAATTGCAATAATCATTAATAGCGAGATTCCATTTTCTACACGCAAAAACTAACTGCAGCTGCCTACAACGAAGAGGCGATCCCGTCCAGTCTAGTTTAATTAATGACGATACAACCGCCATTGGTGATCTGATTGAGTAAATAACTTTACCTTGGCTGGACTCTGCTAATATTTTTCCAAGAAACATATGATTATCTGGAGTCGAGTCAATCCAACGATTTTTCCCTTGGGCTGCTGCGATGCTATTTAGAAACGCGTTAAGAAATGCGGAATAAGTACTATTTTCACTAACTATCTTCTTTACGTTATCCGCCGTTAATCCGGAACGTTTGAATTGACGGGAACGAAGAAAGTCATACAAGAGACGTTGCTTTCCTCGCTCGTTGCTCAACGAGCCATAGCTAGCACTACTTGGCATTATTAAAGTTTCAGCAGGGTATCTTGCAAAATCATCCGAACAATTAATCACAGAAGCTAATAGTGTTGTGCCAGAACGAGCACAACCAACAACAAAGCAGTTATATGCCATATTTAACACCTGCAAATTTCTGACTGTAAACTTTTCTATTATTCATCCATATAACCATCGTAATAACAGACCAAAGTATAAGCCCGAAATTCCCCTTGCCCTGCAAATGCATCTGCCATGTTTTTTCGATTCGTGAAGGACATTGGCCAGCGGCACGAATTGCATCAGCGTTAGACAAGTGCAAATCAGCAAATTGCTCCAAAGGCCCTCGGAGCCACGTATCTATCGGAATCGAGAAACCTTTTTTTGGTCGTTCAAAAAGCTCACTGTTAAGGTATCTATTCAGTGTTTTTTTAAGCAGCCATTTTTTTTCACCATTTCTAATCTTAACCCCCATGGGTTGCGCATTAGCAAACTCAACAATATGGTGATTTAGTAGCGGTACTCGCACCTCCAAGGAATTTGCCATGGATGCACGGTCCACTTTGAAAAGATTATCGCAGGGCAAATAAAATGACTGGTCTAGATCCATAGCGGATTCTATGAATTTATTATAAAAGTCGTAATTCTTACCTGTGCATCTGCTTCTCTCGGCTGAAACCGGAATTTCTGAAGTCAAAGCACTCCAACCTTCACTTCGTAACAGCTCATGATATAGCGATTCGGAGTTTTTGACACTTAGTGAACGCTGAATTTTTGCAACGCCTGTCCTCGCACTGGAATCGCAATCTAATATCAATGATAATATTTTACCCGCCACTTTCGCGCTACCTTGAGCAACTGCCTGGGGGACCGATTTTCTTAAAGAATTCATCTGTTTTCCGGCCGTATATCTGTTGTATCCACCAAATAACTCGTCACCACCATCTCCAGAGAGGCAAACGCTGACTGACTTTCGGGCTTCACGACAAATAAGATAAGTTGGTATGATAGATGGATCACCAAAAGGCTCATCCAAGATCACACCCAAATTTTCAACTGTGGCGATGCACTCTTCAGGAGAAAGATGAATTTCATGGTGATTAGTACCCAAGTCTTCTGCGATTGCTCTAGCATAGGAAGACTCGTCAAACTCAGCTTCGCCAAACGCCACAGTAAAGGTATTTATTGGTTTTTCAGATAGATCAGTCATAACTGAAGCAACAAGCGAAGAGTCAATGCCACCAGAAAGAAATACACCGACACCAACATCCGCTATCATTTCTTTTTCGACGGTATCTCTTAACAAACTGTCAAACTCATCAATAATTATATCGTCACTTTTGTTTTTGTTTATCGATGCACGAGACACAGAAGAAGTCCAGAATGTACGTTCTTCATAAACAAGTTTATTTCCTCGATTTTTTATTTTCAGGATACACGCAGGCTTTAGTTTTTTAACACTAAGAAAGGGGCTTTTGTCTGGCGCCAGATAGCCATATTCTATGAACTCTTTGAGCGCTTCATCGTCTAACTCTAAGTCATCTTCGCATGGGAGCGCTTTTAATTCTGACGAAAACGCAAAAAAATTATCCTTGCGAAAGATATACAATGGTTTTTCTCCCATTCTGTCTCTAACTAAGCACAGTTCTTTTTCCTCTTTGTCCCAAACAGCAAACGCAAACATCCCTTCAATCGCCGTCAAAGCATTGTCAATGCCGTAACAGTCGATCAAATTTGCTAGTACTTCAGTGTCCGAATGAGTTGAAAACGTGTATCCTTTGGCTTTCAATTCGCTCCGAAGAATCTCGAAATTATAAATCTCACCGTTAAAGGTGAGAATATATCTATTAGATTTACTAGCGAACGGTTGGTTTGCACTCTCACTTAAATCTTGTATTGATAACCGGGTATGGCCTAAATAAACGCCTACTTTACTGTCTGACCAAACACCACTAGCGTCAGGACCCCGGTGACTCAGGTTTTCGTTCATTGCTCCTATAGTCGCCTCACAGTCCGTAAAATTTCCAAGGCTTAGTATCCCATTAATTCCGCACATTGACGGCCAACCCTTGATAAGTATTCAAAAGCTTAACTCCTACAACATCCACAGTATAATTTTTTTCTATCAGCTCTGCCCCACCTCTACCAATGCTTACTCTCAGCTCGTCATTGGATAATAAGAGGTCTAAGCCCTCCAAATATTCTTCCGCAGTACTTGCGAAATAAACGTTGTTTCGATCCTCCACCGCAATACCTTCGCAAGCCACTGGATCCGCAATAACTGGTATGCCCATCGACATCGCCTCCAAAATTTTTAGTTTGGTTCCTCCACCGTCTTTAATGGGACAAATAAATATTATTGTTTCTGACTGAATTTCTGAGAGATCATCTACAAACCCATGCAGATTAACATTGTTATGGATCTTCGATTTTTTTACGATAGGCTTAGTGGCATGTGCCCCAACAATATCGATAGTGATATTGGAATTGCTCTGGCTCAAGGGCAAGGCGAGATTGTCTAAAATAAACTCTACCGCTTCTATATTTGGATACCAATTCATAGTGCCAATAAAGGACAGGCGTGATTTGTTTCGTCTCTCTAAGTAGGTTGTCGATAGTCTGCATAGCTCAATTGCATTGGGTATGGACACAATATCAGCTGTGCTAGCCACCTCGAGCAAGCGTTGTCGATCTAGAATTGAGCAGGTAATATTGAGGTCGGAAATGGAGCAAAACTTTTTCTCTAACCTCCTAATTTTGAACGCCTCAATGAGGAAATAGATAGACTTAAATATATTGGATTCTTTTTTCGATCGACGCATCATCATGTCAGACTCAACATTGTGATGATCTAGTACAACCTTATGATCAGCCAGAAGGTCATATAGGAAGTGGAGGCTAATCGTATCCAAGTGAATGACATCGTAGCTATTCTCCGCCAAAAGCTGGCGAACCCTTGCTCTTAAGATGGAGGACTTCAACCACGCCCCAGTGTAGCCGTTGATACTAAGAAGGCAGGTAAGTAAAAAAATGACCCGGGGGAATTTCCCTTCATAGGTTTTTATATCTTGGACATGTTTTACATTTGTAAATTTGTCCATGTGTTCGATAGAAGTTTTTAGCTGGCTTTGCTGACCACCCGTATCTTGTAACAGCGGCTGGTTGAGCATTACCAAATCGATATCGTGGTTCTGACTTAATTTTTTTAGTAAGAAATAACTCCGTAAACAAACGCCGGCCTTAAGTGGAAAAGGCACTAAATGAGACACCCAAAGTATGTTCAAGAAACCTCCATGAATTTCTATCTATTATTTGGGGACATTATAGCAATTTAATCACCAGAAGTGATATCAATTCCAGTTGGAGGCTTAGGTGCTGAACGCATACCTATGACTTTTTTGTCAATTACAACACTATCGATATAAACACTTCCCGTAGCATCTTCGGTATGCTGCCAATTTCCGATTACCGACATTCTATTTATGCTACCAATGCCCAAATCACCTACCTCCAAAACTACTTCAGCGTCTCCTCTTGCGGCAACACCAACAAACAATCGATATCTACCGTCCGACGAACCAGCTATAGATTCCCTTTCCCACACCTCCTCTATGTAAACCCACTGATCTCTGGGAGCAATAAAATCTGTAAACTTATGTCCCCCTAGAAGAGAACCGCCAACTTCAAGCTGTAGATTCCTGGAGACCGAAAGAACAACCGCTGTACCGGAACGCTTCGTTGAACCATCCGCCTGATTAACATTGAAGTCTGCATACCCCAATTTTAATGTCGCGGTGGGCATGGTCGTCTCACTAGGTATATAAAAGAAAATTCGTCTAGATAAAGTTTCACCATACCCAAAATCGGTACTTTCTATTCCATCGAGATAGTTAATCGCCTCATTACAATCTAATCTTCTGGAAACATTTCCCGCTACATTTCCGTTCACATCACACTGATGTGGGACATATAGTTTATCGCCCGCTGAAAAGCTCTTATCCGTTGACATTGATGTCGAATCAACATTGTTCGAATTGAAACATACTTCCGAACTAGTAGAAGAAACTATCTTCGTTGTGGCATATCCTTTTGATGTATTAAATATTCTCCCGTCCCACGCCGAGGATGAAACAGGCACACACTGGCTGGCCAAGTCTTCATTTGTTAGTTCATGCGAAACACCTCCGCAAGTATTACAAAACCCATTTCGACCATCAAAACTCAGTTTAAGTGCGTATTGCCCACCAATTCGCGTTATGCCAGTTCTACTATATATATCACCCTCTCCAAACATCATCCCGGAGGATTGGACACCTGATTCATATGGGGATCTCCATGACCACTTAGAATCCACGTGAGAAAGGTCTGGCGACTCAAAGTCGGCAACAAAATAAGGAGAAGAGGATGCAGTTACGCTTATACCCATCACTAACATGCAATATAAAGCATGCTTTATATATCCTTTTTTCATAATGCCACCCCATAAATTTGTCGTGAAAACTCGCTCATCAGCCACAATGTCGCAGCGCAATCTAGGGAACATAGTATAGCTCAATCTAGATAGCATTGTGATACATAGGTCTCATTCCTGCTCGTAAAGCCCCAAGACAACGCCGGCCCAGTCTTCAGAGTTGTACTTTTCTTTTGCGCAATCAAAAGCAAAATTAACCCGCTCTCGTGCGGCGGCCTTGTCCTCGAATATATTGACTAGCTTTTCTCCGAGAGATTCGGGATCATTTGGCTTAGCAATTAGAGCCCCTCTCCCATCACAGGTAATTTCCCTTGACGCACCAACATCAGTAACAACCAAAGGACAAGAGGCGGCCATCGTTTCTGCGATGGTGTTACCAAAAGCTTCACCCCAGATAGATGGCACAACAGATACATCTGCCTTATAAAGCAACTCCGGCACATCTTGCCTCAAGCCAAGAAAATTCACTTCCACCAGCTGGGATCTTACTGTGGCAGCCAGAACCTCTAATGAAGCCTTATAATCCCCCTCTCCAACAACTTCAAGCGAAATAGGCGTCTTCGATTTTTGAACAAAGATTGGGAGCGCTGCAATCAGGTCGTGGATGCCCTTAACACGACTAAGCGTTCCTACAACTATCACTCTAAGCCCTGCAGAACTTAATCTTTTTTTATTTTCAATGTTTACGTTTGGAACTACAACTGCGTTATATATCACCGTGACTAACTTTTCATTCGCCTGAAAGTTGTGCAGAAAAACTGATTTATTATACTCTGAAATGCACAAGACTCGTTCGATAGTCCATCCCACTAACAATGACCTTAAACGTTTTAGGTATTCTTTAAGCTTGTTTGTGTCCGCCTTTTCCCCAGAGATCCGATAATGCATATAACACTTTGCGCCAAACATGCGCGAGATTATAGAAGCCAGACCAAAGATTGGGTAAAAATGCGTATGAACGATGTCGGGTCGGTAGTCCGATATAGTTGAGGCAATTTTCAACCATACACGATAATTCCTAAAGGTAGGCAATAGATTATCGGTCGTTAAAATACGTGCATGATGCTGCTCTAATTCGGCACGTAAACCACGGATTGGGTTCATTCTAAATACGATCGTGAACTCTATGTTATTTTCACTGCACTGACGAGCGAAAGCAATACAAGAACGCTCAAAGCTGCCGAATTTTTTTGGCTCAACGTTTGCGAGCCAGAGTATTTTTTCTATGGCCATAAACCTCCTTTCACCCCACTGTCATTAATATTTTTAAGTGCAACAACAAATGCAAGAGCGATCCAGAAAAATGGGTAATATACGACGCTTACAAACTGCGCCGCCACAAGGAATCCAACCACGCCGACTACTAGGCCGTCCCTTAAAGACGAGCTAAGCTGATCTTCTGGACTTACGGTTATTGCATTCGCGGTTCTGAAAAACCCAAACACAATCAACATATAGACTACAAGCCCTGGTATTCCCACATCGGACCCCACCTGGATGAATAAGTTATGCGGGTGCTCAGCATGCTTAAACAGCATGTCAGAACGGTAGTGACGGGTATAGTAAATAGGAAAATTAAAATATCCTACGCCTAACATTGGATTATTTTGTATCATCTCTACCCCATTTTCGATGTAGAGCATTCGTTGCCGGGAACTCTTGTCATCACCGATGGATTTAAACCTATCTTTCTGCTCATCAGGCAATAGAAGTAGTGCGGAAAACCCAATAGACAACGCAAATAGAACATATTTCGCGCTAAAAATTTTTTTACGGAATAGAAAGATCAATTGAACTAGTAATGCTAGTTGTGCACCTCGGCTACTCGCGGCCATAATTGCCAAGATTGGCGTAATTACCATTGCCACCAAAATTGCCTTTTCCCACAACTTTGCACGACTCCAACTAGCCCACATAAAACCCAAGGCCAAAGGGAAAAACATTAACATTTGAATCGCATATTCACCAGAATTCTCAAAGAAACCTGGCGGCCCTTTTATGCCCCAACTAGTAAAGGAAACCCCTCTAAGCGCCCATGTATAGGAGCCAAATATGGACAATTTTAAGCTTGCGGCGAAAAATATAAGAACGAATATATAAAACCTCATTCGATTATTAACCAAGTTAATAATCAGGAAAAAGGAAATAACCCAACCAAAATAGTTGACCCAGTTCTTTCGCGAAAAATCAGGATCAATGGCATAAGCAGAAGAAACTAATACTAAAATAAGGTACCAAATGAGAGGTTTGTTAACAAAACTTTTCACCCACACTTTTTTTTTCTGGAGCATAAAGGACACGCCAGATAAAACTAAAAATAGTTTTCCCCATGGCAATACATCTAAAGCAGGCATTATAGACTGCGGACGAACATACTCAACAAACAGATAACAGGAGATCATCCAAAAACTAAATCCCTCCTCAATAAATTTTTCCCTAAGCGACCAGAAATTAAGCACCCCAACTTTATCCATTGGCGGCCTCAGCATGCCTACACAATGACAACGTTGCAGCTCTTATCTCATCTAAACATGTTTCAAAGTAAACTTCATTTGCGCAAAACGGGTCATGGATATATGGGTTTTTTCGCCCCCCCCAGAGCCCTAAAAATGTAATCTGAGCACCCCTGCTGCCAACCCTGTTTAGATACTGGCCGTACTGCGGATATTCCATAAATACAATCAAGTCAGAGCGGCCCTCTTCAAACGCACTGATATTTTGAGTCACATGCCCATCCAAGTTCTCGCCTCTCGCATTCACGTAGTTAAGCACCCTACAATCAGCCCTATCCCCGCCCCTACAATCAATACCGTATGAAATAACATCGAACTTACTAGATCTAGCTAATTGCTCGGCAAAGGGGCTTCTGCAGATATTTCCCGAGCAAATAAATACGATTCTCTTTATACTCACGCATTCAAGATGGGTAAACTTCTTGAAAAAACCGGTGAAATAGAGCACCTTATAGATAAATGATGTCAGCAATCCGCGTTTTGAACCAAATCTATTGCAAATTAAAGAAGTAATATATTCCATAGATATTATTCTACCCGATAAATAAGATTACGAATGGCCAAAAATAAAAAATCAACAGTATTGGTATTCGATGGCAACCAGAGAAGCTCTCTCGCTGTTACTCGATCACTTGGAAAAATTGACAACACTACTGTACTAGTAACCGATTCCGGAGACAGCGCCCTGGCCGGCAACTCGCGTTACTGTGCGTTCTTTCTTAAATGCCCATCCCCTCAGGATTATCCCGCACAATTCATAGACTGGGTAAAGAATGCTATATTTGAGCATGGAATAACACACTTGTTCCCATGCACAGAAATTACCAGTCAAACGCTTTTGATGAACCAAGAAGCACTTCCAAACTGTATTTTGCCATTCCCGAGCATCGACACCCTGCAAAGTATTGCAAACAAACACCGGTTACTAGAGCTGGCCGATAAACTGAATATTCCTTATCCAAAGTCAATATATTATAAAAACGTGGACGAGGTGAATCTAAACACAAATTTTCAGTTTCCACTAGTCATTAAACCCTCCGTTTCGAATTTGTGGATTGGGGATCGCTGGATAAACTCAGCGGTTTCTGTAGCAAGAGATATTGAAGATCTTAAAGCTCAGCTCAAAGATGAATACTTCTCGCACGGAGACTTCATGCTTCAAGAATTCGTGCCCGGGCACGGTGCCGGAGTTTTTCTTCTTTACAATAAAGGCGAATATGTTGCTCAATTTTCCCACAAAAGGATAAACGAAAAACCCCCCTCCGGCGGCGTTAGTACAATTTCAGAAAGTGTAATTCCCGAAGCTAACCTACTTAGTATGTCTAAACAGTTACTCTCAGAAGCAAAGTGGCATGGTGTTGCGATGATCGAATATAAAATGGATGGAAGTTCTAGAGCGATGCTCATGGAGGTTAATACGCGATTTTGGGGTACACTTCAACTCGCTATTGATGCTGGGGTAGATTTTCCAAGACTGCTGTGGGAAATATCAGATAACCCACCCAAACCCTCGATTCCTGTTACTTATAAAGTTGGAATTCGCCTACGCTGGGTCCTGGGTGACATTGACAGTTTTTATCTATATCTAAGAAGTAATAAATACAGCCTCACTCAAAAATTAAAGCGTACTCTAACATTTCTAACGCCCTCGCTGTGGCGCACTCGCCATGAAATCAATCGTTTGGACGATATTAAGCCCGCTCTTTATGAACTGAAGATTTGGCTTAAAGACCTTATTCGCTAAGCTTTAATAGCTTGCAGTAAACCCGCCGATAAGCTCCCACCATAGTGTCGGCGTCAAATAATTTTTTGACATGTTTTTGACCTGCCAACGCCAGACGCTTTGCCAGGGCGCTATTTTCAATCAAAGCCAACAAGCCTGTTGCCAGGGCCGAAGCATCGCCAACATCTACCATCCAGCCCGTCTTGTTGTGTTCAACAATCTCTTGAGGCCCACCACAGCGCGTGACCAATGCAGGCAAACCTGTGGCCATAGCTTCAATTGTAGAAATTGAAAATCCTTCGGTGGAGGAACACAGTAGGAAATTGTTCATCTGCCCAAGCATGCCCGCACTGTCATCTTGAAAACCCAAAAAATGAATGTTCTCGGCAACACCCAGCCTGTCCATTTGGGTGCTAAGCTCGGCCATGAGACCCGCTTTTTGATGACCGGCAATCACAAAGTGCACCTTGTCGTTTTGTGTAATAACCTCTGCCGCTGCCGCTATCAGCTGATCATAGCTTTTCGCGGGCCTGATGTTACCCAAACTTCCAACTAATATAGCCTCGTCATGTAAACCGAGCTGTGCCCTGATGGTCTGCGCTTGATTCTTGCCATAGCGCTCGGTATTAATGCCGTTATAGATAACCTCTGTTTTACTCGGGTTCAATAAACCCTGCTTCTGAATGTCTTCAAATAGACTTTTGCTCACCACTACATAACGAGCGATGCCCCATTTCATGGCCAAATGTTTGATCTTGCGAAAGCGCTCCTGTGGGTTTACATCAACCATCCCGTGATAAGTTGCCACTACAGGTACACGGGCCAAAAGCCCTGCCAGCGCCGCATAGACATTTGATCCCAGTAAATGCGAATGAATTAAGTCAATTTTCTGTGTGCGAATTAGGCGTACTAAGGCCCATAAAAACTGCACATTGAAACTGCCTTTCGCTTCAAGCACAATTGGCTGAATGCCACGCCTAATGAGCTCATCGCGCACCCAGCCGGGGCCCCTGATCACCACGGTAGAGTTAAAACCTCGCGACCTGATCAGGTCGGCTATTTGAATGAAAATGGTCTCTGCACCACCCGGCCCGGTGGTATCAATGATATGCATAATATTAGCTGACGAACTACAATGCTTGTCCACAAAAGTACCCAAAGAGCTGCGAAATGCCGAGTATAACAAGAGCCGCCAAAGAGTTAATCAAAATTCCACTGCAGTTAATGGCCGCGGCGTTTGGCCCGCAACAACTTCCGTCTCGCGAGCCAAAACTGTGGATTTTGATGTATCACCGTATTTTACCCGCCACAGACCCCCGCTATGCGGAGGAGGAACCGGGCATGCTTGTGCAGCCAGACACACTGGCAATGCACATTCGCGAACTGCAGCAGTTAATGCCCATTGTTGACCTGGGCACTTGGCTGGACGACCACCAGCACGGGCGAACACTGCCCTCAAAAGCCTGCGCCATCACTTTTGACGACGGCTGGCAAGACAACTTCGAATACGCCCTGCCTATTTTGCGCCAATATGAAACTCCCGCCACCCTGTTTGCCGTGGCTGATATGATTGGCCGCGATCATTGGTTCTGGCCCAACCGGGTTGCTCGGCTCATGCACCAGCTTGCCAAGCACTCACTGGAGCAACTGGAATGGCTGGCCCCCATTCTGGCGGATATTGATGCCGAGGCTGTGATTTCTGAACAGGTGGCTAAGGTTATCAACACACTTAAAAAATTCTCTGATGAGCAAATTACCAGCTGGTTAGATTCCGCAGAATCACAGTTTATTTCCGACAGCAGCCAACAACCGTGCCTAATGAGCAAAAGTGAGCTCTGCGAGTTCTCCAACACCTCTCACTTGGTGGTTGGCTCACACACTTGCCGCCACTATCGCTTGAATGAGAACTTAAACAAAGCGCTTACTCAGCATGAGATAGTGCACAGTCGAGACCAGCTCGAAGAGTTACTCAAATCCAAAGTTGATTTGTTTTGTTACCCCAATGGAGATGTCTCTCCTTTGGCACTAAACATTACACAGCAAACTTACAAAGCCGCGGTGAGCACAGAAAAAGGCATCAATACTCAGGAAAATTTTCATTCACACAAACTTAAGAGAATTGGCCTGCATCAGGATGTTAGTGATACGCCAATAAAGTTTAAAGCCCGCTTATCGGCTTGGCTTTAAGGCGCTCATTAGCTCTTCAAGTAAAGGCTCTACACTTGGACCTACCATCGGCGCATTAAGCGCGCCACCGCATTCACGAGGAAGGCAGGCCGTGGAAAGTAATACTAATGATGCTCTGCTATCGCCTTTCAATGCCGCAGGCAACTGCCAGAGCTTTGCCGCAATGGACGAATCTGTGAAGTGATTGTTCACTAGATACCCCCACCAAACCATCCTTTGACCACCAGCTGTGCTCACCAAAGACTGGTTTATTTGCCGCTCACTCAACATAAGCTTGCCTAAATGTTTACGCTGGGTTTCGTCGGCTAAAACATTGCTGTAATACACCAGTTCCTTACCCTGACGCTGCTTTTGGTAGATAAGCAAGGTTAGCTCGTAGCTTCGCCCGTCTCGCTTAATATTATAAAGGTCGACGATATCGTAACCTGTATAAAGTGGCCGCCACGAGGGCGTAGATTGGGGCAGGGATGTTAAGCCGTCTATCTGTATAGGCCTCTCTTGCAAAACGGACGGAGCGGCCTTTTCTGCGCGCAAACCCACCAAAGGAAATGCAGCGATAACAAAGAGACCCACAAGGCTCAGAGTGGCCATTTTTTTGTAAGGTGTCTTTAGCTTAGAGGTGGGGCTTACCTTGGAAGTGGGATTCGCCGGCGTGTTTTCTACAGAATTTTTGGGGCCTTTGGCCAAAAAATACATCAACAGGAAATAGAGCCCCATAAAAGCGCCAAATATGATCCAGCCGAGCATGCCGTGGTCTTTCACCATGGGGCTTTGCATTTCTGTGTAGTGACCAAGGCAGACAAGAACAAACACCCTAACCCAATTGCCCACAAGGGCAAATGCGATAATGCCCAAATACGCCACTAAGGCTTGCCACCAGGCACGGGCACTGGTGTGTGCGTCATAAGCCCCCAGAACCATGGCAACCAACAAATAGTTTAGGCCCGCGCAACCCCCAGCCACCACCAAAATACCTGAAGGCAGGTGAATTCGAAAACCGTCGATATAGGCGGGAATATTTAGCCAGCCAATACCCAACTCAACCATCGCCACTGTTGCATGACGTAAGGGCAATAATAAAAAATCCCAAAGGGGTATCGCTAAATAAAGGTAAGAAATAGGTATGAGTAGCTTGAGCCCCAAGCGCCAGCCAAATATGGCAGTGAGCCAAGATGCCAGTATGGCTGGCAGGGCAATTTGTTCTGCCAACTGCAATTGAACCGCAAAACCAAAAAACCACACAAAAGAAGCGCCAAGTGCCAGCATTAGTGGCCAATGAATGGGCGCTATGGGGTATTCGATTCCGTGTTGATAATGCTCGTAGAGGATAAAAACTACTATTCCCACCAGCATGTAGCCATGGGAATATCCACCGTTGAGCTCAGACCAACGAACGTGCAAGCCAAACAAAGTTTGTTGGAACAACAAACCCATCAACAACAACGAAAAAGCTATTACTCCCCAGGCAACAATTTTATTTTTCTGCTCACCTTCAATTTCCATATAAACCAACTCTGCAAGACCTTTTTCGTTTATCCGTAAATTCCCTGTGTTAATATGTTGACGATAATTCAACTAATAATACAATTATGACTATTCAGGAAGACGCCACAGCTTACAATGTGCCCGTAAAGCATGCAATGACGGTTGATGTAGAAGACTATTTTCAGGTCTCTGCATTTGCTCAGGTGATAAACCCTGCCGATTGGGACAAATGGCCTAGCCGGGTTGAGGCCAACACCGAAACACTATTGTTGCTCTTTGAACGTGCCAACATTAAAGCCACATTTTTTGTTTTAGGCTGGGTGGCCGAACGATACCCTGCGCTGGTTTCACAAATTGCCAATGCTGGCCATGAAATTGCGTCTCATGGCTACAGCCACCAATTGATTTATAAGCAAAGCCCGGCTGTGTTTAAGGAAGAAACCCTCAAGTCGAAACAAATTCTTGAAGACATTGTGCAGCAAGCCGTATTGGGCTACAGGGCTGCCAGTTATTCAATTACTCAAGAGTCTTTGTGGGCACTGGATATTTTGGGTGAACTGGGCTTCACATGGGACTCAAGTATATTTCCAGTGCACCATGACCGATATGGTATGCCGGGCACACCAGAAGAGCCTTACAATATTTTAACTCGGCAACAACACACCCTGAAAGAATTCCCCCTGACCACAGCAAAGATCATGGGCCTTGCCATTCCAGCGGCCGGTGGCGGATATTTTCGTCAATACCCCTATTTTCTGAGCCGTTACCTATTTGAAAAGGCGAGCCTCAATGGGGCTAAACCAAGAGTGTTTTATCTTCACCCTTGGGAAATTGATCCCGATCAACCCAGGGTGCCGAATGCGGGTCGGCTATCGAATTTTCGGCATTACACCAACCTAAAACGTTGCTTACCAAGATTGGAAAGGATGTTACAAGACTTTAACTTCGGCACTGTAAGCGAAAGCTTGGCAAGTTACGAAATCCACCAGTCTTTGGACTTGCAGCAATATGGCGCTTAATCACGATATTAAGGCATTGCTAGAAAATCCTGAGGCTGCGATCACAAACACTTGGGGCAGTACCGCTGAATGCCCTGAGCTTGAGTCTATTAATGCTCTAGTTACCCAGATTCAGGCACTTCGTATTAGTGGCAAAATACTAAAAACTGAGAAACAGCTGTGCGCCAAACAATTTAAAGGCGAACAACACAATCCAGACAAGCTCAGCCAGCTTAAATCAGAGATGCAGCGAATTAGCCAGCAGTTCACATCAACCGAAAACCTTCGAAAAACCAGTGAAAAGCAATTGCTGCTCTATTTTCAAGCCTCCAAATCCGACACGGTACAAACCCTTCCACTTCAATTTCAGAAGAACAAAGCCTTAGCACCTACATTGGGTGAAATTACTGTGATTGAAATTGACGACCATTCCGCCAAACGATGGGACGCTTTTGTCTGTGCTTCTCCGCAAGCTAGCATTTACCACCGCTATAAATGGCGCGAATTGATCACGAAAACCTTCAAGCACACTAGCTTTTATTTGTTGGCGCACGGCCCTGAAGGCGAAACGGTGGGCGTTTTACCCATAGTGTGGATGAAGTCTAAACTGTTCGGCAGTTTTGGGGTTTCGCTACCCTTTGTAAACTACGGCGGCCCTATAACAAGCTGCGAAAAAGCCAAGCAGGCACTTTTGGACAAGGCCAGTGCTATGGTAGACGAACTATCTTGGTCACACCTCGAGATTAGAACCACCGATGAGGGCGGAAAATGGCCTTGCCAAACCAAAAAAGTCTCCATGATTAAGACGCTACCCAACAACATCATTGAGCTGGATAAGAGTTTAGGCAGTAAGATTCGGGCGCAGGTTAACCAGGCCAACAAACACGAGCCCCGTATCTGTTTTGGTGGGCAGGAGCTACTCAATGACTTCTACCGTGTTTTCGCGACCAATATGAGAGACCTGGGAACACCGGTTTACAGCAAGCAGCTTTTTCAAAACATACTCTTGGCCTGCGATAAGGAGGCCCACCTCGCCGTAACCTACCTAAAGCACAAGCCTGTTGCCTGTGCCTTTTTGCTTGGAAACCGTGAGCTCTTGGAAATACCTTGGGCATCAACTCTGAAGTCTGTTAACGCTTTAAACATTAATATGTGGATGTATCGCCAGATATTAGGGTTTTCAATCAACAGTGGGTATACTTTCTTTGATTTTGGTCGCTCAACCCTAGACGCTCCAACATACCGTTTCAAGAAACAATGGGGCGCGGAACCGGTCAAGCACTATTGGTATTATTGCATGGCCAATCAGCAAAATGTGCCACAACTAAACCCTGATAACCCAAAATATAAGCTGGCCATCGCCCTCTGGAAGCGTTTGCCAATCTTTATCAGCAAAATTATCGGGCCGCTAATTGTCCGCAGCTTACCCTAAGCCCTCAGTGGATGGATCCATGAACAATTTGGCTATTCAAAAAATGCGCTTGGCCTCTTCTCTGGGAGGCATACCCTTGCTCCAAAAAATTGCCCGCGCCTGCTTTGGTCAGCACTTAACAATATTTACCCTCCATCGGCCGGCATCCGATTCGCACCCGTTTTCTGGTACCCACATAGAGCATCTGGAAAACTGCCTTAAGTACCTTGTCTCTCATGACTACACTTTTCTGAGTTTTCAGGAAGTGCTTCAAGGCTCTCGAGATGGCCTGAAACTACCCAGAAAGTCTGTTTGTTTCACTCTGGATGATGGTCATAGAGACCAAGGGACACAACTACTACCTCTTCTCACAAAATATGGCTGCAAGCCCACATTCTTTCTGATTAGTGACCTGATAGACGGCAAAGACTGGCCTTGGGATGAGAAACTTAATTACTTGATTCAAAACGCCACAAGCCAAGTTTCGCTGTCTCATGAAGCAGAGACGTTTCAACTGAACTGCAGCAACGAATATCACAAACGGAACAGCCGACACATACTGCTCAATTTCGCCAAGAACCTATCGGCCGATGGCATTGCAGTTCTCACACAGTCTTTAGCCTTGCAGTTAAACCTTGACATTCCAGCCCTTCCGCCCACAGGCTATGAAGCGCTCAATTGGAATAGTGTAAGAGAATGGGAACAAAAAGGGGTGGATTTTGCGCCCCACTCCTGCAGCCACCACATTTTCAGTCACCTTTCATCCTCGGCCGTGGCCTACGAAATTGAACACTCCTGGGCTCGACTTGCTGAGGAGTTAGAAAACCCAAAAAAAATATTTTGCTACCCTACCGGTCGAGCACAAGATTTTACTGCCGCGCACGAAGCCGAACTGTCTAGGCAAGGATTTGAAGGTGCCGCTAGCTCTATCTCTACGCCGCTGAAAATTGACCGTATTGAACCACAACGTTTTCGTATTCCGAGAATAAGCCTTCCCAACACTCTCGATGAATTTGTTCGCTATGTGTCTTGGGTTGAAGTCGCTAGAAGTTATTTTTACCGCCAGGACAAAACGTAAGCACGGCAATTGCGATAGAGTTTTGCCACTAAATTTTCAAACCAGTAACTTTTAGCAGGGTTTCTTATTCTTACCCATGCCAATTCATGTGTATGTTTTGCAATGGACCTTTTGTAGTGTTCGCCGCCGCCAAGAAATTCGTATGAGTTAGCCTTGAGCTCATAATTGTATTTTGCACACAGATAATGACTCAGCAAACCCGGCTTGTATTTATTGTCTTGTGGGTAGACAAAACCAGATTGGATATTATAAATACGCCCCTGATATTCCAGATTATAAAGAACGCCAATGAGTTCTGTGCCTGCCTTTATAGACACCAACTGCACATACGCAGCGTCGATAGACTCATGAAACGCCTTCCATTGAGGGTTTGAAAAAGAACCTGCTTTACCCTTCCCCTGCCAATAGTGGCTGTGCAAGCGTTCCAATTCAGACCAAGCATGCGCCCTATCAAGCGAAGACTTTGCCACAGAGAGTTCAATGCTGCCTGTATTTTTCTCATATAATTTTATGCAGCGCCGAATTTGATAGAGCCGATTTGCGCTAAAGTGAACACTCTCGAGTGCAGCCCAGTCTGAATGTTCATTGAATTTAATTAGTGGCGCGGTTTGGGTTTCGATGTCGTGAACAATCAAGGATTGTTGCTTTGCGCCGGCTAATGCCGCGGCGAAGTTCACATTGTCCAAGGTATTAAGGCGCAACTCATGCCAATCGGACTTTTGCGCCAACCACTCGCACAGAACACTCCACGCCATAGCCTCATGCCCATCTCGACAGAGCAGGCCATTGTATTCGATAACCATGTTATTGCCAAAAAGCGGCATTTCATTCAAAAAAATATGTTGCCGCCTAAACACATGCCGAAGCCACACAACTTGACGGTGCAAGATCGCAATGGCGACAAGCTCTGGATTTTTGATCAAGATTAACTGCGGGGAATGATGCTGCGAGATTAGTTTGTACCAAGGAGACACCCAAGGTTCTTTTATAAAAATGGCGGCCCTAGATACCCCAGACAGCTGACGCCAATAAGCCATCACCTGTTCATAGCTGGGGTTTTGAATGATTTCAACTTCAGCCATTTACTGGGGCTCAAAAATTAAAAAGCAGCGCTGATACTTAGCCCAGTAACAAATTCCTCGTAATCGTGTTCAGCGTCATTAGACTCACGAACCTCTTCACTAACATAAAGCCCTGCTGAGAAGGTTGAGTTGAAACGATAGTTCAAAGAAAACTTTACACGAGACAAATCATAATCAGACTCGGCAATGTTGCTGTCAAATTGCTTGTCACTATACTTATAATTTACGCTGGCGTTTAAT
>Ga0105356_10001896_pt1 | contig 20950 bp, 22 predicted proteins | sample GOMGulsemesocosm_3_FD_83502 | JGI IMG/M metagenome (GOLD analysis project Ga0105356, IMG submission 83502) | Methane-oxidizing microbial communities from mesocosms in the Gulf of Mexico - GOM9D Gulf of Mexico | ecosystem: Environmental > Aquatic > Marine > Cold seeps | place: Gulf of Mexico... | reverse complement strand
GAAAGGCGAAAGGCGAAAGGCGAAAGGCGAAAGGCGAAAGGCGAAAGGCGAAAGGCGAAAGGCGAAAGGCGAAAGGCGAAAGGCGAAAGGCGAAAGGCGAAAGAAAGAGCGTTCCGAGATTGCTCTTGATCTAGCTCTTTTAGCCTTTAGCCTTGCACCTTTAGCCTGCTCTTATTATTTCTCTAAATCTTTATCGTGCTCATCAGTGAAGATAGGGTTTGATATATCTTCGTCATCTAATTTTTTTGCATCTTCAGGGTAGATATGCCAAAAAGTCTTATCAATGGAACCATTTTTATAGGTTTCTTTTTTGCCATGAGCAAATGGACACCACCAGTTTTCAACCACTTTAACTAAGTAAGAATGCCACTCAAAAAGAGCAACGCTATAAGGACAGTAAACAGTACAGTTAAGAATCCAGTAAAGTTTAGACTGAGCTAAGCTGTATTTGAAAGAACCATCCATAGTGATTTGGTTTTTCATGGTGTAGCGATGTGATGATTTTTCAGGTAAATAATCACTCCATTTTTTTACATTTTGTGCACCACATAAAATCAGGCTGTAGTAAGTCCAGTATGCGCTTAATACGATAAATGGAAATGTCAGAATAGGTAAATAGATAAAGATTAATCCTATTGTTCTCGATATGACTGACATTTTGGTATGATTTTCACCGATCTGTACTCTATCGGCGGCGCATTGTTCACAGGCTTTCATTTTTCCCCTCATTTGTTGTGTTTAATAATTGATCTTCGTTGAGTAGCTGGTAAATACTTACGCAACCAGCACAGCAGAAGCTTTTTTTTCCTTCCTTCGTTTGTAGGGTAAATCCTGATATTTCAACAGGTTGACCACAAAGAGGGCAGGGATCTTTGATTTTATTCATCTACAGATTATAAACTGCTAGAGACTGAACAGAAATAAGTTTTTAAATATTCTGTCTCTGGTATTGATGGGTGGATAGGATGATCAGGGCCTTGGCTGCCGGTAGCAAAAAATACAAGATGGCGATCTATATGGCGTGCAGAGGAGCGTAAGATTTCATGTAAGTTAGCTTTGCTTAAATGGTGAGAGCAAGACGCGGAGACTAAAATCCCGTTTTTACTTAATACTTGCAGAGCTAAGTGGTTTAATCGGCGATAAGCTTCGTAGCCTGCTTTAAAATCTTTTTTGCGTTTAACCAGCGCGGGGGGGTCTAGTACGATAACATCATAATGTTCTTTGTTTTCACGAGCTTGTTTAAGAAACTCAAATACATCGCTACGTACAAAATTCATCTTATCCTGTACATTATTAAGCTCAGCACTGCTTTTAGCCAGTGTTAATGCTGATTCAGAGCTATCAACACAGGTAACTTCTGAGGCGCCAGCCATCGCTGCTGGGATTCCCCAGGCTGCAGAATAAGAAAATAGATCTAATACGCGTTGACCTTTTGCAAGTTTTGCAAGTTTTGCTCGACTATCACGGTGATCATAGAACCAGCCAGTTTTTTGGCCTTCAACAGCGCTTAATAGAAACTGTGCACCATTTTCTTCAATGATGAGCTTCTCAGGCAGGGTGCCATAAACAACTTCTGACTCTTGAGATAAATTCTCTAATTGGCGTTGGCTATTATCATTTTTTAAGATAATGGCTTCAGGAGAAAGTAATTCAACTAAAGACGTTATTAGAAATTCTTTCTGTTTTTCTATGCCTGCTGTGGTAATTTGCACGGATAAAACTGAACCGAAGCGGTCAATGACTAAGCCTGGTAATCCATCACTTTCCCCAAAAATTAAACGGTAAAAAGGTTTTCCAGGAAATAAACGATCACGAAAGGTGAGTGCGGTACTGATTCTATCAGTGAAAAAGTGAGTCCCCATTTTCTGCGATGGCTTTCTGGCAATGAGGCGAGCGCAGACCAAAGTGTTTGGGTTGATATAGGCGCTACCTAATGATTTTCCTGTGCTGTCTTTAACGACTACCATATCCCCAGCTTCAAAGCTGTCTAGCGGTGTTTTTTTAGTATCGACTTCATTACTAAATACCCAAAGGTGTCCTTTGCGTAAGCGTTTATCTTCATTTTTTTTTAAATACAGTTCTGGATGTGCCATTGATACTAAGAGTTTTGTTTGGTTAGGGGTTCACAACGGTGAAGAGGTTAAATTAATTCGAACCGATAGCCGCCCACTTTGCTTGAGGGAGGGGCTATTGAAAGTGATATTTCATTTGCAATATTGGGTTCAAGTAATTTTTCGGGCCGATTTGAATAGTCAGAGGGGTAAAAGATTCTGCTTGCAAAAGAGTAGCCAGTAAAGTCGGTTAAGGTTAGTTTAATTGAGGGTTGTTTTTGAGAGAAAACAGCCTGGTTAATAACAGCGGCTTTGAAGGTGTAGTGATTATTCTCTGGTTCAAAAGAACCGTTTAAAATACTGATTTCATCAATATTCTTATAATTAGGGAGTTGGCAGTTTGATGCGGTTGTGCAGAGCTTTTTTAGCCAAGGTCTAAGTCTATTATTTTGGCTTAGGTTATATGCTTCGAAAAAATATATTTGAAAGATAAAGAGAGTGACTAAAAAGCTGCTGCCTAGTCCCCAATATTTTGATGCGGTATTAGCAAGCTCAGACGGATGAGCCTCGATAGGTGAGGAGAAAGTAGGTGTTTGAATGCTTGCGGGTATTACGCCTTCATTTAATAGATCCAAAGCATCATACATAGCCGTGCAGGTTTCGCATTTTATCATGCCGTGGGACTTTCGTAGCTCCTCTACGGTAATGGTGTGTGCTTGCTTGCATTCAGGACATTGCGTATACATTGGAAGCTATTGCTTGATACCATCCAGTCGGCACCAGTCTTCTTGTATCGTTGGTGATTTAACTTGAATGTTGTGTTGTTGGTAGGCAGTTGTGACGGAGTCTGCCTGTTCTTTTAAAATGCCAGATAAAACTAACTGGCCTGAAGGTTTTATCAGTGCTGAAATAGATTCTGATAATTCACAAAGTGGTTGGGCCAAGATATTAGCAATCACGATATCAGCCTGAAAGGCTTCAAATTGCTCAGGTAAATAACATTTGATTTTGTTGAGTACCTGGTTTTTTTCCGCATTAGCTAATGTTGCTGTTATTGCTTGAGGGTCAATATCTATTGCATGAGCCTCTTTGGCACCTAAAAGTAAGGCGGCTACAGCAAGGATACCCGAGCCACAGCCATAGTCAATCACTACTTTGTCGTTTAGGTCGTGACTGGCTAGCCATTCTAAACAAAGAGCGGTTGTCGCATGTGTGCCTGTACCAAATGCAAGGCCGGGATCTAAGGTCATGCAGGTGGTGTTTTCTTCTGAAATTTCCTGGCCGGTAGGGCAAACCCAAAATGAATCAGCAAACTTCATCGGATGATAATGTTCCATCCAGCTTCGTTCCCAGGTCTGATCTTCAAGTATTTCATGAAACCAGTTTTCAAGAGGCTTGTCATTGAAATGAGCAAAGAGAACCGTTTTGATTAATTCAGGTTCGCTATCTAACTCAAAAAGGGCGATTACTTTAGTTTGCGCCCAAATTTTTGTTTCGCCTGGAGCAGGCTCGTAAACGGGTTGGTCTTCTGCATCCATATAAGTAACAGAGACAGCGCCTAGTTCACTGAAAAAGTCAGAAACTTCGGTAGCGGTTGGTTTATCAGTAATAACAGAAATTTGATGCCAGGACATAGATATAAGAGCAGGTGAAAGGCTAAAGGTAAAAGGCTAAAGAGTAGGTAAAGACTAAAGGCGAAGAGCGAGCTCTTTCTTGTGCCTTTAGCCTTTAGCCTGTTCTCAGGAAATTCCTAGCTTTTTTTCCAAATAATGGATATTTTGTTCGCCAGCCTGAAAAGCGCTGTCAGCCATAATGTCTACTTGTAATGGGATGTTGGTTCTAATGCCGTCAATCACCATTTCTTGTAAAGCTGTTTGCATGCGGGCAATAGAGCTTTCTCTAGTTTCGCCGTGGGCAATCAGTTTGCCTATCATTGAATCATAATAGGGCGGAACTTTATAACCATTGTAAATATGAGTTTCACAACGAATACCCGGGCCACCTGGCATATGAAATTGTTCGATAGTGCCAGGGCAAGGGATAAATGTTTTTGCATCCTCTGCATTTAAACGACATTCTATCGCATGGCCTGTGAATGTAATTTCATCTTGAGTCTTGGAAAGAGGTTCGCCAGCAGCAATACGCAGTTGTTCTTTTACAATATCAAACCCAGTAATCATTTCTGTGACTGGGTGTTCAACTTGTACTCGAGTATTCATTTCAATGAAAAAGAATTCCCCTCTTTCATATAAAAATTCAAAAGTCCCCGCACCTAAATAGCCAATATCTTTACACGCATTGGCACAAAGGTTGCCCATTTGTTGGCGTTGCTCGTCGGTAAGACCTGGGGCAGGCGCTTCCTCAACCACTTTTTGATGGCGGCGTTGCATGGAACAATCTCTTTCACCTAAGTGAATTGCATTACCATGACTATCAGCTAATACTTGAAATTCAATATGGCGAGGATCTTCTAAGAACTTCTCCATGTATAGGACGTCGTTATTGAATGCGGCAGCGGCTTCTGCTTTTGTGAGTGCAATCGCGTTGATAAGAGCCGCTTCAGTATGTACAACTCGCATACCACGACCACCACCGCCACCTGATGCCTTAACAATAATAGGATAACCAATGTCTTGAGCCATTTTTAGATTAGCCTGATTATCATCAGTTAAAGCTTCACCATTGCCTGGAACACAAGGGATTCCAGCGGCTAACATGGCTTTTTTAGCTGATATTTTATCCCCCATCATGCGGATGGTTTCTGCTTTAGGGCCAATGAAAGCAAAGCCACTAAGACTTACTTTCTCTGAGAAATCAGCGTTTTCTGATAAGAAACCATAGCCAGGATGAATGGCTTCAGCATCAGTGACTTCAGCGGCACTAATGATGGCTGGGATATTTAAATAGCTATCCAGTGAAGAGGCAGGGCCAATACAAACGGCTTCATCAGCAAGGCGTACGTGTTTTAAATCACGATCTGCATCAGAGTGTACCGCAACAGTTTTTACACCTAATTCTTTACAAGCGCGAAGAATGCGTAAGGCAATTTCTCCACGGTTGGCAATTACAATTTTATCGAACATGTGTTTACCTAGGCTGGATTACTCAATGATGAATAGAGGTTGGTCATATTCAACAGGCTGTGCATTTTCCACCATGATTTGTTTAATCACGCCGCTTTTATCTGCTTCGATTTGATTAAGAATTTTCATTGCTTCAATGATACAAAGCGTTTCCCCTTCACTTACCGACTGGCCGACTTTTACAAAAGAAGAGCCTGCAGTTGGAGAGGCTGCACTGTAAAAAGTGCCTACCATTGGAGATTTAACTACGTGGCCGCTAGGTAATGCTGGCGGTGTGTCTGCAGCTGGCGCTGATGTTACTGGTGCGGCTGCAGCGACGGGTGCAGCAATGGCAACGGGTGCTGGCGCGCTAGAAGAATAACGACTAATGCGTACTGACTCTTCGCCTTCACTGATTTCGATTTCAGCGATATCTGATTCTTCGATAATCTCGATTAATTTTTTTATTTTTCTAATATCCATCGTTATTTCTCTCTTTCTAATATCTGGTGAGCGGCCTGTAATGCCAGTTCATATCCATGTGCCCCTAATCCACAAATAACGCCAACGGCTATATCTGAAAAGTAGGAGTGTGCTCTAAAAGCTTCTCGCGCATGAACGTTTGATAAATGTACTTCAATAAAAGGTATTTTGGTCGCAAGTAATGCATCACGAATAGCCACACTGGTATGAGTAAAAGCCGCGGGATTGATAATAATAAAGTCAACTTTTTGTTGGAAAGCCTGATGAATCATTTCAACAATCTCATGTTCAGCATTTGACTGTTGAAAATTAACTGTATGCCCTAAGCTTGAAGCCTGCGATCTCACTGAGTTTTCTATGTCTTTTAAGGTTTTATTACCATAGTGCCCTGGTTCTCGAACGCCAAGTAAATTTAGGTTCGGGCCATTAAGAACGGTAATCATTGCCATTAGCTTATCGTGTCAAAAGTATTTAATCGGGTAATTTTGCCTAATTTGTAAGGTTTTGTCCAGATATATGTTATTTATCATCAGATAGCGACAAAATAACGTGTTTTCAGGGGTGTTTTTCGTCAGCTTTATAATAAAGGGGTGATAAATTCGATAATTTTTTCTCTGCTCAGTTCACCTGGTTGGCGGTGAATGATTTGCCCTTGTTGATTAACAATAAGGCTAAAGGGCACTGCATTAACAATATTCCCTAGTTGTTGAGATAAGGCAATGGCCTGATCTCCCCCAATGAGCATAGGATAATTGACGGGGTTATTTTTTAGGTATTGCTCAACGGTTTGTTTATCTTCAATAGCAATGCCGATGAATTGTAGGTTTTTATCCCTAAACTCATTTTGTAGTTTAATAAATTCAGGGATTTCTTTCAGACAAGGCGGACACCAAGTCGCCCAAAAATTTATAATACGAATTTTGCCCTGCCATTCTGAAAGGCTACGTGGATTGCCCTCAACATCAGGTAGATTTAATTCAAGTGCAGGTATTGATGTCTCTTGCGAGTTTTTATCTGATAAGGAGCGAACAAATAGCCCACCTGATAAAGCAATAATACTGGCAAGTACAATGATGAGTGTGTTTTGTTGCATAGGATTAAAGTTGATTGATATTGGCTAAAAAAACATCAGTCTTTTGGTAACCAATGACTCTGGCGTTTTTTCTTTCTTTTTTATCTGGTGCAAAGAATAATATGGCGGGAGGTCCAATTAAATTAAAGTGTTTTAATAAGGCCTGATCATTATCATTGTTCTCTGTGACATCGGCTTGAATTAAAATAAAATTGGAAAGTCTGTTTTTAACTTTTGTATCAGTAAAGGTGTAAGCTTCCATTTCTTTACAGGAAATACACCAGTCCGCATAAAAGTCGAGCATCACCCATTGATTATTAATCTGAGCCTGTTCAAGGACTTGATCTAAATCACTCAGCGAAGTGATCTTTTTAAATTTCAAACCGTGTTCCTGTTCGATAGACTTGCCGCTAGCGAAGCCTTGTAAAGGTTGTAAAGGATTGCTATTCCCCATACTTAAGCCAATCAGTAGCAGGGTGCCATAAATTAGCATCATGACACCTAAGCCTTTCCATAATTTGTGCCACCCTGAATCAATTTCAGGTAACGGTTCTGTTGCACGTAAATAAATGGCGGGAATAATAAATAAGCCCGAAGTCAGTAGCATGGTGACAGAGGCTGGTAATATTCTATCTAGCATCCATACGGAGACTGCAAGCATAAGTACCCCAAAAATCACTTTGGTTGAATTTAGCCAGTGACCTGCTTTGGGGAGTAAAGAACCTGCTGATGCGCCTAATAATAATAAAGGTGAGCCCATGGCAAAGCCCATGACAAAGAGAGCGGAACCGCCTAAAATAACATCCCCAGTCTGTCCAATATAAATGAGCGCGCCTGCAAGTGGTGCAGCGACACAAGGCCCGACAATCAGGGAAGAGAGCGCCCCCATAATGCCCGCCCCAAGGTAAGAGCCATCTCGGTGGCTGTCGCTGGAATGATGTACTTTTGATTGAAAGGCTTTAGGGAGTTCCAGGTTATAAAATCCAAACATGGATAAAGATAGCAGGATAAAAATGCCACTAAAAACAGCAATAATCCAGGGTTCTTGAAAGACGGTCTGTAGATTGCTGCCGAATAAGGCGGCTAAAATACCAAAGCCAGTATAAGTTAAAGCAGAGGCAAGGACATAGCTAAGTGAAAGTAAAAAAGCTTTACGGGGAGTGACTGAGTCGCCTTGACCCACAATAATGCCCGATAGAATGGGAATCATGGGGAAAATACACGGTGTAAAAGCGAGTAATAATCCAAAGCCAAAAAAGCTCAATAGCGTTAATGCAAAGGAATCGCTTTGTAACGATTGGAAGATTTGATCTTGTTCTGATAGTTTTATTGCGGGCTTGGATGAAGGTTTGATTGTTAGTTCAGCCATTTTAGGTAGTAGTAATTCAATTTTACTTTCCATTGGCGGGTAACAAACCCCACGATCGGCACAGCCTTGGTATTTGGCCGTTAAGGTGATGCTTTCAGCCAGTTTTGATGAACGGATAATCGGTACATCAAAACTAAGTTCTTGGTGAAAAATTTCTACCTGACCAAACGCTTCATCGTGATAAGGCGTTCCCTGAGGTAAACTGATTTTTCCAAGTTGTACAGATGGGGTGCTGTTTAAAGCAAGGCTGGTTTTGTCTTTGTATAAGTAATAACCATCAGCAATGATCCAGTTGACTCGCAGGGTATTGGCATCTTTTACTGTGGCAAGAAACTGGAAAGCTTGCTCAGCAGGTAATAGATCATCTTCAAACAGCTTGAGTTTTAAGTCTTTAAAGCCATCTACAAATTGAGAAATTGGGTTGATTTTGTTTTGACTTGAAGGCTGAGGTAAATCAATCGTTAATATTTTCTTTTGTGGTGGATAGCAAATACCTATATCCGCACAACCTTGATATTTAACCTGAATTTTTAAAGAAGAGAGTCTCTGCTTATTAATGACGGGAATAGATATTTTTAAATGATCTCGATAAGTCACCACATCACCAAAAAATTCATCATGTTTGGTTTTGCCAGCGGGCATATCAGGAACACCCAGTTCAATATCTGGCGTTTGTGCCGTGACACTGGTTTTATTGCGATATAAGTAATATCCATCGGCTATATCCCAGGAAACCTCAATAAGGTCGGCTGAAACGGCTTTGGTAGAAAGGGAAAATGCCTGGTCAACTGATAATAAATCTTTAGATCCCAATGCTTGAATTGATTGAGTGAAAAAACTAAAAAAAACGAGGAAAACTATTTTGTAGACAGGCATGTATTTATCCATTGCAGGTATTCAGGGAGGCCGCGCTCAATAGGGACAGCAATTATTTCTGGAAGTTCATAAGGGTGGAGTTTTTTGATATTATCCTCAATTTCCGTGTAGTACTTACTATGGGATTTAATTAATAATTGGTATTCTTGAGATTTTTCAATTTGACCTTGCCATTCATAAATGGAGGTGATGCCGGGAATAATGTTAACGCAGGCAGCTAATTTTTCACTGATTAAATGAGATGCAATTTCTTCTGCTGTTTTTTGGTCTGGGCAGGTGCAGAGAATTATTTGATGCATTAAATAGCGTGTTTTAAAAAAGAATATGCATATTATCCTAGAAAATTAACAAGTATGCCCTTACTATTAAGATATAAATAGAAATTTGGAGTGAAAGTAATGCGAATCGTTTTTTTGTTTTTTCTAGTGGTGCCTTTTGTAGAAATATATCTGTTGTTACAGATAGGAGGAATTGTTGGAGTATTACCTACCGTTTTTTTAGTTGTTTTTACGGCTGTTCTAGGGGCGTGGCTATTAAGACAGCAAGGGTTTGCAACTTGGCAGCGCCTACAGGCCAGTTTGGCACAAGGGACGCTCCCCGCGTATGAGATGATTGAAGGGCCTATTTTGCTGGTGGGTGGTGCATTACTCTTAACCCCCGGTTTTTTTACTGATGCAATTGGTTTTGCTTGTCTGATTCCTCATACTCGCCGAAAGTTAGCTCAATATATTATAGAAAAACAGCTTATAAATGCTCAGGCAGGTTCTCCTTTTCAACAGACAGCAGCAAAAGATGAAAATATCATTGAAGGTGAATATAAAAAAGAAGAGTAAGCCGTCATATTTTACAGCTCAGACTTAAGGAAGCTCTGATCAAGTCCAATTAGTTTTAGCTTGCTAAAACGGCCGCTATTTTCCACGAAGATCGGCGCAATAGAATGACTATTACGCCTCACTTCCTGAAAAATAGCGACCGTTTTTTCTGCGCTAAATTCTAAGCGGCTTAAGTCAGAGGTTCCTTAATCTTCATTCCAGCTATGAATTTTTTTGTGTATGCGCCTAACGGCTAATGCAACAACAATTAAGACAACAGGAATTGATAGTCCTGTTGCTAATGTTGGGTTTATATCAATGTGTTCAGAGGTGTTGGCTGCTTTGGTGATAGAGCCAATGAGACTAACAATATAGCTAGTGATGGCCACAATAGACAGGCCTTCCACTGTTTCTTGCAAGCGCAATTGTATTTTTGCGCGTAAATCCATTGAAGTGAGTAAGGCCTGGTTTTGACGTTCAATGGTCATATCAACCCGAGTACGCAATAATTGACTGGCATTATTGATACGTTTTGATAAAGAGTTAAATCGTTTGGAGGTATAGGCACAGGTATTGATGGCAGGTTCCAGGCGTTTTTTCATAAACTCACCGATGGTCTGGATACCTTGAATGCGAACTTCTCTTAAATCGTCAATTCGTTGTTCAACCAATTTGTAATAAGCACTTGCTGCCCCAAAACGATATTGATGGGTAGCTATATTATTCTCGGTTTGCGCCGCAAGCGTAGTTAATTCGTCCAGTAAATCGCTATCATTTTCTCTGGCTTGTGCCATAGCCGAGGTAATCGTAAGTAATTGCTGGTTGGCATTGTTTAATTCTGGCGTTAGCTGTTTGGCTATAGGGAAAGCCAGTAAAGCCATCACTCGATAGACTTCTATTTCAAATAATCGTTGTAATAAACGGCCTGCTTGTCCTGATTTTAACTGATAGTCTAAAATCAGGAAGCGACTAAAACCATCGGCATGTATTTTAAAATCAGTAAAAGCATGAGCAGCACCGCCTGACACTTCTGCGCCAACGATACAGTTGCCTGAAAAGAAATTAGAAATTGATTTGATATTTGATACTGAGGGGGTCTCAGAATCAATAATTGAAGCATGAGCTGCCACAATGGTTTTTCCGGGTAACTGGTTAAGCCAGTCGATAGGAACCTGTTCTAAAGCCAGCTTTGAAAAGGGGGCTTCGGTATTGTTTTGGTCGTAAAAGGCATAAGAGCTAAACTCAGCATGTTGTTCCCAACTCATTTTAAATGAGTCTAATGTCGCACGAAAATGAGAGGCCTCTTCTTTAGGGCCTGCAATACCATATCGATCACATAATTTTGCCAGATGAATGCGTTCCTGTTTTCTTTCTTCACTGCTGAGAGATAAAGCAAGAAATGAGCTGGTTACTGGTAGTTTTAAAGTAATAGGGGTGCGCGCATGAACTTCATTATGTAAACTAAAGCGTTGGCTGTGGTTTTCTGGGATGGGGAATAAGATAGTCACAAGTTAACTGTGTTTTTTAGGATGTACAGCAAAGCTATCTATAGACTAGAGCTGCGTTGCCAGTCATAATAAACAGCTGATTTTTTAAAGAGTCGATACGTCCTTGTACTCTATAATAATGAGGCTGTATTCCCTCATCTATAATAAAAACTATGCTTGTTCTAAAGTGTTTTTATTCATTGCTGAATAGGCTGGGCAAACACGAGTATAACCCGTTGCAACTAGAACTAGCCCTGCAACAAGAAGAATGATTTTTGCTGTGAACAATGAAACGAATAACAGGATTGAGCCAGAAATTAGACGCATTTTCTTATCTTTATTGCCGACATTAATTTTACGATCTATTAAACGTTTATAATCAAAGCTCATTGTATCCACCTCTAAATTTTTTGATGATGCCCTTAACGGGGTCTATTTAATTCACCCAATATACACAGCTTGTAAAAATGTGCAAGTGATAAACTATGGAAAAACAAAACTCACTCATAGACTCTTTAAATGATGCTCAGCGATTAGCTGTCTCTGCTCCCAGTCAATCTATGCTGATTTTAGCTGGGGCGGGGAGTGGAAAAACGCGAGTTCTGGTACATAGAATAGGCTGGCAGATACAAGTAGAAGGATTGTCTATTCACAATATTTTAGCGGTTACCTTTACTAATAAAGCAGCAAAGGAAATGCGAGGCCGTGTTGAAGAATTGCTAAATATTTCAGCGCATTCCATGTGGATAGGGACTTTTCATGGGATTGCTCACCGACTATTGAGACGACATGCCAAGCAGGCTAAATTACCTGAGACCTTTCAAGTGATGGATTCTGATGATCAGCTTAGAGTGATTAAACGATTAGTCAAAACCTTAAATATAGATGATAAAAAATGGCCGCCCAAGCAAATGATGTGGTTCATTAATGCACAAAAAGATGAAGGTATTCGGGCCAGGCATATGCCTGAGCCTAATGATGTATTTCTAAGTACTCAATTAAATATATACAAAGCGTATGAGGAAATATGTGATCGTTCGGGTCTGGTAGATTTTGCTGAATTGTTGCTGAGAGCGCATGAATTACTGCGTGATAATGAAGATGTTTTAGCGTTCTATCAAGAAAGATTTAAACAGGTTCATGTTGATGAGTTTCAAGATACCAATACTATTCAATATGCCTGGTTGCGGTTATTAACCGAAGGTAAAGATAATCTATTTGTTGTAGGGGATGATGATCAGTCTATCTATGGTTGGCGAGGTGCAAAAATTGAAAATTTATATAATTTTCAGTCCCATTACCCTAACCATCAATTAATTAAATTAGAGCAGAACTATCGTTCAACGGGTAATATTTTAAAGTCAGCGAATGCCTTGATTGCTATAAATGAAGCGCGTATGGGGAAGGAGTTATGGACTGATTCGGGTGATGGGGAGTTGATTTCTGAATATACCGCCTTTAATGAGCAAGATGAAGCCTATTTTGTGGTGGAAAAAATTAGAAAGTGGGTGCATGACGGTGGCTCGCGTAGTGATGTGGCTATTTTGTATCGTTCAAATGCCCAGTCGCGACAGTTTGAAGAAAAGTTGATGACGACAGGCACGCCTTATCGTGTTTATGGTGGCTTACGATTTTTTGAGCGGATGGAAATTAAAAATGCTTTGGCTTATTTGCGCATTATGTCTAATCATAATGACGATGCCTCTTTTGAACGGGTGATTAATACGCCAACGAGAGGAATTGGAGCAAAGTTAATTGAAGATATTCGGTTTTTGGCGAGAACGAATGAGTTGTCGTTATGGAAAGCTGCGGTTGAGTTACTGAATCAAAACCGATTAACGGCAAGAGCATCTAATGCTTTAAAGGGGTTTTTAGGCTTAATAAAACGCTTAGGAGATGAAGCTGAAGAAAAGGATTTGTTTGATAAAGTTAAATTAATAGTCGAAAAAAGTGGTCTGGTTGAAGCCTATAAAAAGGAAAAAGGAGAAAAAGGAGAGGCTAGAATTGAAAACCTAGAAGAGTTAGCTAATGCGGCACGGTTATTCGATTTTGATGAGGATAATGAAGAAAATCTAAATGAGTTGGATATGTTTCTTGCTCATGCGGCATTAGAGTCGGGTGATATGCAAGGTGATGATTATGAGGATTGCGTGCAATTAATGACCCTGCATTCTGCGAAAGGCTTAGAGTTTAAAATGGTTTTTCTGGTTGGCTTAGAAGAAGGTTTATTTCCATCGCAACAATCCACTGATGATGTGGGGCGATTAGAAGAAGAGCGGCGACTTTGTTATGTAGGTATTACGCGGGCGATGGAGCAGCTATTTATTACCCATGCCGAGTCTAGACGACTCTATGGTAAAGAAACTTATCCAAGACCCTCTCGTTTTTTAAAAGAAATTCCCGCTGAATTTATTCAGGAAATTAGAATTAGAGCTAATGTCACGCGGCCGGTTTCTGCGGTTAAGAAAAAGCCATCGTCTATCCAGCAAGTAGGCACGTATAAAATGGGGCAGCGAGTGAGGCATGTCAAGTTTGGTGAAGGTGTCGTCTTACAAATGGAAGGTGAGGGAGCGCAGGAAAGGGTGCAAATCAATTTTCAGGGTGTGGGTTTAAAGTGGCTGATGCTGTCTTATGCTAAATTGGATGTTTTATAGTCTCTTTAGCTTGCTATTACTCTAAAGGATACAGGTTAAAATCAGTCTCTTAAAAGACTAATCAGTGTATAGATTGCAATGGATCTTGCTCTTAAGTCCTCGCCCCAAGTGGGGGAGAGGGTTGGGTGAGGGGAATAAAATAATGTTCTTTTGCATCATTTCTTTTCTCTATAATTTAAAGAGAGAAAAGAGTTTTTATCTCCCCTCACCCCACCTGGGCTGAGGGCTTAAGAGCTAATATTTCCTTTTTAAAATTACGCTGAGTAGTTAAAAATAGTTAAATATTAAGCGTTTTTATGCTGATTTGTGTTGATAAGCTTTCTAAATCATCGGTGTTGAATAGCTGTGTTCCTGCTTGTATTGCTGTGCCAGCCCCACAAGCAACCGCGAATTTTAATGCTTGTTCAGGTGGCTGGTTTTGAGAAAATGCATAAGCAAGACCTGCAACCATTGAATCGCCTGCGCCCACTGTGGAATTAACTTTGATTTTTGGTGAATTACAATAGTAACTATTATTGGGGGTTGTCAAAATAGCTCCTTTTTCAGCTAAGGAGACACACACAAAATTGACGCCTTGTTTCGCTAAGGCGCGTGCTTCGCTTGCAACTTGCTCAATACTGCTTAATGTTTTATTGCTTAAAATTTCCAATTCATGGTGGTTGGGTTTGATGAGGAACGGCTTGCTTAGCAGTGCTTGTTTCATTGCGGTAACCGGTGCGTCAATAATGCATCGGCCGCCTTGTTTTTGTAGTGCGGTGTTGATGCTTTGGTAAGTGCTGTCAGGTATGCTGGGGGGGAGCGATCCCGTTAATACGCCTATGCCTTGTTGGCAAAGATTTAGAAACTGGTTGATGATTTTATCTAATTGAATAGCTGTAATAGAGGGGCCAGTTGCATTAATTTCATATTGATATTGAGGTGTTTTCTGTATCAATGTGGTATTAATGCGGGTTTCACCTTCGACTTGCAAAGTGCTTATATTATTAAGCTCTTGCTCTAGCATGACATGAAGAAATTCACCCATTTTTCCTGCAGTAATGCAGCAAGTAAATGAATTGGCATTAAGTTTTTCCAATGCCCGACCGACATTTATACCTGTACCGCCCGGGTCGTAATGGGTAGATGTGGCGCGGGTTTTTTGGTCGTGTTGTAAGTCGTTTATTTCGTAGGTTAAGTCTATAGCAGGGTTAAGCGATAGGCTAACAATGGGAGAGGAGGGGGAAGAAATCATAGTTAAAAGGGGCGCAGTGCTTTAGCCTGCTTTTATTGTCGAAATAAGCAGGCTAAAGCACTGCGCCCCAATAACCAATTTTAAAGTGATATTGGTTTGGAGTTTTATGCTCAGGATGTTTTCTGAGCATAAAATACAGCAAGCTTAAGGGGTTAAGCCTTCACCTAAAGTAACTACTTTAAGCGCATTGGTTCCACCTTCAGTGCCCGTTAAGTCACCTTTGGTAATGATAAACGTTTCGCCTTGCTTAGCACTGCCACGTCTTTTCAGTTTATCCAATATTTCCTTGTTTACATTCGCATGATCCATAGATTCATGAGCAAAGTATACAGGGAAGACGCCCCGATAGATTGTGACTTTACCTAGTGTTTTTGGATGGCTGCTAAAGGCGTAGATAGGAAGACCCGAACTAATTCTAGACATCCATAAAGCAGTGGCGCCTGATTCAGTCAGGGTCGCAATACCTGCAATATTTGAATGGTTAGCTAAATACATAGCTGACATTGCAATCGCTTCGTCTGTGCGAGAGAATTGCATGTCCATACGGTGAGCGGATTTACGTACGCTAGCTTGCTTTTCTGTGGTTAGACATATTTCAGCCATCGCTTTAACCGCTTGTACTGGGTAATTTCCAGAAGCTGTTTCAGCAGAAAGCATTACTGCATCCGTACCATCATGTACTGCATTAGCAATATCAAAAACTTCAGCACGTGTTGGAATCGGGTTTTCGATCATTGATTCCATCATTTGTGTTGCTGTAATGACCGCGCGATTAAGGTCTCTAGAGCGAGCGATTAATCGTTTTTGTACCGCAGGTAAGTTAGCGTCACCAATTTCAACACCTAAATCACCACGAGCAACCATTACTACGTCTGATGCAAGAATGATTTCATCCATTGCTTCAATCGCTTCAGCACGTTCAACTTTAGAAACGATACCTGCATAGCAGTTTTCAGCTTCTAATAAACGTCTGGCTTCATGTAAATCTTCAGCACAACGAGGGAAGGAAACAGCAACAAAATCAGCACCAATAATACCAATTGTTTTAATGTCTTCTTTATCTTTCTCTGTTAACGCTGCAGCCGATAAACCGCCGCCTTGTAGGTTGATACCTTTATTATTAGATAGATAACCACCGACATGAACAGTACATTCAATACGTTTTCCGTCTGTTGAAACAACATCAAGTACAATACGACCATCATCTAATAATAAGCGACTGCCTTTCTTAACTTCTTTTGCAAGAGGTTCGTAGATAATGCCGACTTCTTCATTAGTACCGGCATCAGTACCCAGGTTGATATCTAAAGCAAAGGCTTGGCCTTCATCTAACCAGACCTTAGTGTCTTTAAATTTAGCGGTACGAATTTTTGGACCTTGAAGGTCACAAAGAATACCGACTAAACGACCTGTTTTTTTGCTTAACGCACGAACAGCTGCAGCTCTATCAATATGATCTTGAGCAACACCGTGTGAGAAATTCATACGGACAACATCGATGCCCGCTTTGAATAGGGCTTCCAATACGCCCGGCTTATCAGAAGCCGGGCCTAGAGTTGCCAGAATTTTAGTTCTTCTTAGCATGTTTTTCCGTTATTTAGCGTTCATTAATGCAACTGTTGTATCTAACATACGGTTAGAAAAGCCCCATTCGTTATCGTACCAAGATAGAACTTTAACTAAACGACCGTTTACTTTAGTTAGCGATTTATCGTAAGTAGATGAAGCTGGATCATGGTTGAAATCAATAGACACTAAAGGAAGTGTATTGACGTTCAAAATGCCTTTTAATGAGCCTTCAGATGCTTTAGTTATGATTTCGTTAACTTCGTCAACTGTTGTGTCACGGCTTGCTGTGAATGTTAAATCAACAACAGATACATTGATTGTTGGTACGCGCATTGCAAAACCATCAACTTTACCAATTAAAGCAGGAAGTACTAAGCCAACCGCTGCAGCTGCACCTGTTTTAGTAGGAATCATTGACTGAGTCGCAGAACGAGCACGCAATAAATCTGGGTGGTAAACGTCAGTTAATACTTGATCGTTAGTGTAAGCGTGAATGGTTGTCATTAAACCTTGCTCAACACCAATCGTTTCAAGTAACGGCTTGATTAATGGAGCTAAACAGTTAGTCGTACAAGAAGCGTTTGAAATAACTGTGTCAGATGCTTTTAATGTATCGTGGTTAACACCGTATACAATCGTTGCATCAACATCTGCGCCACCTGGAGCAGAAATAACAACTTTTTTAGCGCCAGCAGCGATATGAGCTGAAGCTTTTTCTTTGCTAGCAAAGAAACCAGTACACTCATGAACCACATCAATATCTAAATCACCCCAAGGTAGTTTAGATGGGTCTCTTTCAGCAAATACTTTGATGACGTCGCCGTTAACAACTAGGTTGCCGTCTTTAACGCTAACTTCACCAGGAAATTTACCATGAGCAGTATCGTACTGAGTTAGATGAGCATTTGTTTCAGCATTACCTAAGTCATTGATAGCAACGATTTGGATTTCACCTGTACGATTTGACTCATACAGTGCACGAAGAACATTACGTCCGATACGACCATAACCATTGATTGCAACTTTAATTGCCATGTTTTATATCTCCTTAAGAGGGTTTGAATTTCGAAAATCCTTTAATTGTACCAAATTTTTAGGTTGTTAGGTTTTTAATGTTTGAGTTAGAAGCGATGCGATACATTATTTTGTCAGTACTTGTAAAAATATCGTTTGATGAAGGTCGGGGGGGGGCTGAGATAAGGTTTAGTATGTTAGATGACATGAGAGCGTGGCAAATAACCTGTTTTTTAGATAATTAAATATAATTATATTCCTGTTTTTCTAAAGAAGGGGGTTGTTGGTACATAATTTGCCTTTTGTTCTTTTTCAAATAATGAAAAGGGAAAAGTAATGAAAAAAACAAATCTAGGAAAAGCGGTTTCAATTGCTCTATTCGGTTCAGCACTTGCTCTAGGGTCAGGTGTTGCGACTGCACATACTATGTACAATGCTTATAATGCAGGGCTTCATAGCGTGGGTACTCAAAAGGAAGGTGGAGTGGATGGTTATAACACGGGTAGCTGGGTGGGCACAGACTCTACTTCAACTGTCCCCTTTGGGTATGCTGGTGCGCAGCGATTGAATTGGGCTGCAATGATTCATTCAGATACCAGCACAATGGAAATATCTACAGCGGATGCGCAATTGCGTTATGGACTTGATGCAGATATAGATACGGCTAAAGGTGCATGGTTTGATGGTGTCAAGGGTTGGGCGCACAATACCGATTATGGTTTGATGAAATCTATGGTAGATACGAAGGTGACCCTTTCTATATCCGATGTCAATAGTGGAATAAGCAACTTTGGGATTACCATTTTTACGGGGATGGATGTTGGGGTAAATTATAGTAGCCATTGGAATTGGAATGATAAAAAACTTGGTATTGTGGGGGTTGATGGTGATGGTGAGTTAATTATTGGAGATATTGACCTTACTACTAATTCTAATCCTCATGGCACAGATGGAGTGATTTACAAAACACATTCCGAGACGAGTACTTTGACATTTACGGCTCAAGCTAATCAAGTTTATTCTATATATTTGGGAGGTAATGATGGTGCTGGTAATTTTGGGCCTCATGATGGATATGTGCTAGATATTGCGGCCTCTCCAGTACCTGTGCCAGCAGCTGTATGGTTATTTGGTAGTGGTTTGTTAGGTATGATTGGTTGGAGACGAAAAAAGTTTACTTAGTGGCTAAGGAACCTCTGATCGAGTCCAATTATTTTTAGCTTGCTAAAGCGGCCGATATTTTCCACGAAGATCGGCGCAATAGAAGGACTATTACGCCTCACTTCATGAAAAATAGCGACCGTTTTTTCTTCGCTAAATTCTAACCAACTTAATCAGAGTTTCCCTAAGTAAAAAAATCAGAAAAATACTGACATTCAAAGACCCAAAATTTGGGTGTCTTTATTTTGCTAGAGGCTCTTTTGATTATAAATTGTCTTTAAAACCTGAGACTCTTCCTCGGAATACCAACTTGCTCTTTTTATCTTCTACCTTTAATCTTAAGTCTATTGTTAATTTTCTTGTGGATCAATTTATGAAAAGGCGTGATTTTATACAAAAAGCAGGAGCGGGGTCACTGGCTGCTAGTACGATGCTTGCACCTACTGTTGCTAATGCGGGTGCTCAATTTAAATGGAAGATGGTCACGGCCTGGCCTAAAAATTTTCCAGGCTTAGGTACTAATGCCAATTTGTTAGCCAAAATGATCACTGAAATGAGTGATGGGCGAATAAAGGTTAAAGTGTATGGAGCCAAGGAATTGGTGCCTGCATTTGAAGTGTTTGATGCGGTTTCTAAAGGGACTGCTGAAATGGGGCATTCGGGGGCTTATTATTGGAAAGGAAAGGCAGCTGCCACGCAATTCTTTTCAGCTGTGCCTTTTGGTCTCACTGCGCAAGAAATGAATGCCTGGCTTTATTATGGCGGTGGAATGGAATTATGGCGGGAACTCTATAAGCCGTTTGGTATTATTCCTGCTGCAACGGGTAATTCTGGCGTGCAGATGGCGGGCTGGTTTAATCGTGAAATTAAGACGATTGATGATTTAAAAGGCTTGAAAATGCGCATTCCTGGTTTGGGTGGGGAAGTGCTTAGACGTGCCGGTGGTACTACGGTCAATATGCCTGGCGGTGAATTATTTACTTCTTTGCAATCAGGCGCCTTAGATGCGACTGAATGGGTCGGACCATATAATGATTTAGCTTTCGGTTTTCATAAAGTGGCTAAGTATTATTATTACCCAGGCTGGCATGAGCCGGGTTCAACCATGGAAGCATTAATTAATGAAAAAGCCTTTAATGAGTTACCTAAAGATTTACAGCAAATTGTATTAATGGCTTGTAAAGCAGCGAATATGGATATGATTTCAGAATATACTGCTCGCAATAATCAGGCTTTAGATACATTGATCAATAAACATAAGGTAAAAGTATTACCGTTGCCAGATGAAGTTTTAAAGACATTAAAACAAATTTCTGATGAAGTGGTTCTTGAGCTGGCCAGTAAAGATGAATTATCCAAAAAGATTTATGATTCGGTTATTCAATTTAGGGCGCAAGTTACAAAGTGGGGAAGTATTTCTGAGCAGGCTTTTTTAAGGGCAAGATCCTTATAGCGTATTTCCCAGTAGGGTTAACGATCTCTACTGGGGTTAGATCAATCAATCTAAATTATGTTGATTATGATTATGCGCTATTTTAACGCACTCAAACATTAAGCCATCAATCTCATGTTCTTCTTGATTGATATATTGCAGGCCGCACTCTGAGGTAGCTGTTAAGTGCTTAAGAACGCCACGAATAGTGATGGGGATACCTGATTCAGGCATGGTCAGTTTAATTAATATTTCACTGTCTGTAATGCCTGTATTCAAGGGGGCCTTAAGTTTTATTTTAATTCCAGTATAGCTTAGGTCAATAACTGTTCCCTCAAGCGTGATTTCTTTTTCTGCTGAATGAGGCGCTAGAATAATATTAGCAAGTAGTCCTTCGGGGTTAAATCTAGAATGCTGACGGTTATCTGTATTCATTTTATCTCTCAAATACCTGTGTTTTTGTAAAAGTATAAATAAAATGTTGAATTGGGTAAAGCTTATCTATTGGGCTTATACCAATCCCAATATATTTACACCTGAACTGAGTCATCGTTATTCCTGCAGGTTACCCAGTCAAGCGTGGGCACAAGCCTTAGCAGGAATCTATGTGCGTGCATGGATTCCCGATTAAAGATTTCGGGAATGACGGTTATTAGCGTGATTATTTATTGGGATTG
>Ga0105356_10001893_pt1 | contig 20957 bp, 12 predicted proteins | sample GOMGulsemesocosm_3_FD_83502 | JGI IMG/M metagenome (GOLD analysis project Ga0105356, IMG submission 83502) | Methane-oxidizing microbial communities from mesocosms in the Gulf of Mexico - GOM9D Gulf of Mexico | ecosystem: Environmental > Aquatic > Marine > Cold seeps | place: Gulf of Mexico... | reverse complement strand
AGAGCCCACCGCTAGGATATTCTCTCCTGCCGTTAGTGAAATATTGTTGGCAGAAAGGCTGCTGCCTGCACCCGAGCTATTCGCGCCACCAGCAAACTGGCCATAAGCGTTACTCTGACTGCTTTCCTCTCCCGTGCGCGTGGTTTGTGTGCCTGCGAAAACCTCAGCACTATTACCGCCACTGCTAAAGTCTATGCCAACGACGATCTCTTCTTGCTCATGCTCTTGATGGCTAGTACTGGTGCCTGTTAATAGATTGATATCACGACCCGCATCAATGCTGAGATCATCATTCGCGTTGATCGACGAGCCAATGATGTTCATATCTTGGCCCGCGTTGAAGATGGCACTGCCACCTGCATTGAGGCTGCTGCCAATGCTGGTTGTAGTACTTAGCTGATTTTTTATCCCTTCATAACTCGCGGTGTTAATTCGTCCGCCATCAGCAAACTCCAGGCCAATAAAGCCTTCTGTATGCTTACTGCCCGTCGTTTGTGAACTGATACCCGTAAGAACATTAATATTATTGCCTGCCGTTACGTGTAGTAGCTCATCCGCATCAACCAACGCCCCTTCAATATTAATATCATCTGCAGCGTTCATGCGGATACTACCGCTAGCATTTAGATTAGTACCGACGAAATTACCTTGGCGATCCCATTCACTGTCTTCTTCAACCTTGATGGCCTTAATATTGAACTCACCTATGCCAATTGCAGCAATACTACCGACCAAGTCCCCTACACTTAGGCTCTTATCCCAAGTCTTGCTATAGCTGTCTAGTGTCTCGTGGGCACCTAAAATATTTAAGCTTCCTGAGCCATTACGCCCTGCATCCAGAATAATATTTTGTGCATTGATGTCACTCGCCACGAGAGTGACGTTATTGCCAGCCAGTAAACGTGCATCTTGCCCCACATTTATACGCGACTGATCTAACCAGCTTTGACGTGTTCGCCTATCATGGCCACTACTACTTAAGCCACCCCAGCTGCTTTTACTACGCTGATCATTGTGCTGATGGATGTCCTGCATAGCAAATAAACTAAGGTCTTTCCCTGCATAGAGGAAAGAGTGACCGCCAGCAGTAATATCCGATCCCTCTAAGGTGACATTACCATTACCTACTGTCTGTAAACGTCCATCATCTCCCACAGAGGTGTTAATAAAGACGTTATTGCCAGCTTTAATATTACTGGCCACATTGGTGACTTTCACATCATCGATAAAGTGATCTTCTTTTTTACCCCGCCCACGGCGTTTATAGTGGAAATGAGACTCCGTAATGTTCTGCACCGCCTGCATATCAATCACTCCCTGTGCCGTGATCGAGACATTATTGCCTGCGTTAAACTGTGTGCCTTCTGCCGTTAAGTTATTACCAGCATTAATATTTAGGTTGCCACCCGCATTGAGTTCTAATACGTCATACGTCGTCGTTCCACCGCTGGTCGTCCAATAGCGTCGCTTGCCACGCCTTTTCTTCTTCTGGTATGTGCTATATCCACTTTCTAAGGCTTGTGCTTGGAAGAAAATATTATTCCCAGCTCTCAAATTAAGGTTCCCTCCTACACTCAAATCCTCTGTGGCGGCAATCGTCAGATCATTACCCGCTGATAAACCAAGATTTCGACTAATATTAAAGTTATTATTAGCTCCGCCACTGCTATCTTCGAAGACACTACCATGGGCAATACTTCGAGTTGTTCTGGTAGTTTCTGTTCCCTGTATGTTAATACTTCTTGCCGTTGATATTTGAGCATCTCGGGCTGTAATATTTGCATTATGAATTTCAATATCACTACCTGCATCAATACTCAATAAGTTACTGCTCGTTAAGTTACCTGTAATATCAACAGCATTTTTAGTATTAATCCGTGCATTCTCAGTTGTTAAAACCGAATTGAAATTAGTATTGCCACCAGATACTAATGAAAAATCTTTAATATTATGGTTCCCTGACACCTGCGAGCTTCCTGAGGCGGAAGCGTCTAATAAGCCTTTAATAGATGAACTTGAATTCTCCGTGAAATTTAGTCCTCCTGCATTGGCATTAAGTTCAATGACATCATCTTTCGTATAACTTGATAACCGACCATCCACTGTGATTGCACCAGAAGCATCAATCAATGCTTGCTTTGCTGTTAATGAATTTAAATTAACACTTCCATTGGCTTCAAGAAAAAATGTATTAGCCGTTTGCTGTCCATACAAATTAGCACCACGCCCAGCACTAATATATGCTTCTTCAGAAGTTATTGAGCCAACATCGACATGCCCACCCGAATCTAATAAAAGGAGTTCTGTATTTAAATTCCCTAATAACCCTGTTCCTCCCGCTGACTTAATGTCTAGTGTCCCTTGAATATTTGAATTAGCTTGAGGCCCAAAATAGACATTCGAGCCAGCATTAAGATCAAAGACATTACCACTGCTCGCCAACCCACTTAGCCCACTACTAACAGAAATTGCTCGACCCGCATCAAATACAGCATGCTCAGCACTGACTCCTCCAAGGTGAATATCGCCTTCTGATTGAACGAGAATATTAGAAGCGTTGGCTGATAAAGATGCGTTGTTTCCTGCTGTAATATGTACAACATCACCCGCAACTAATGATGAGGCTCTGACAGTGTTCTCCGCATCTATTCGAATAGTATTTTCTGCATGTGTATCGCCTAATAGATAGACATTATTAGCACGTGCATCAAGCTGGTTTGCTGTGATATCAGCAACCGTCAAATTTTCAGCCGATGAAATAACAATATCATCGGCACTTAGATTTCCAAGAACAGCATCACCCAAGCTATCAACCATCAACAACTCACCTGCATTCCATTCGCTTTTACCTGCAGAATATATGCTCTCGGCATTTACATCCATTCGATTGCCAGCAGAGATCTCATTAATAGAAACCAAGTGACCAGCATCAATTTTTATAGACTCAGAAGCCGTCATTTTTCCACTAATAGTTAAAGCATCCTCTGCATTAATATTAACGAACTTAGATGAAATATTTGCATTTGAGTCCAAATATCCTGCTGAAGCAGTAAACAAGCCTCCTGCTTTTACGCTTCCACTCAAAAGAACATTACTGGAATTAATATCAATTAAATTCCCAGCATTTAGCACGCCACTGATAGAAGTGCTATCACGGCCTCGAATATAAGCATCATAGGCGCTTAAACTCCCAGTAGAGACCACTGATCTGCCTTCAAGTAATAAATCATTCGCTGCGGTAATCATGCCTGATGCGGTCACACTACCCTTATCTGCAATAGCATAAAAATTGTCACTCTCAGTTCCACCGAATAAATTGATTGAGCCATTATCACTTAAAAAAGACAACATACCTGGCGTACTCACCATGCCACCGACACTGATATTCTCAACAGCATTGAATGATAGTGGTGCTATGTGGCTGGTAATGACGGCATTCGACGATATGCTGCCCGCACTATTTATTTTCAAATAATCGGCGTCTACAACGCCCGCCCTCAAATCGAGAAAATCACCGGTATTAAAACCTATCTGCTGGGCTTTAATAGTACCGGTACTGGTAAAACCATAATCAATATCTGCATCGATGCTGTTGGCTAACAAGCTACCTTGTGCATTATTAAAATCAATCGCCTTAATATTAAGCTGACCACCTGCAGCGATAGCTGCACCTTGGTACTGTCTCGGCGCAGCCTGTAAAATATTTTTTTGTTCGTTACTATAATATTTTTGTGTGGGTATTGTCGCAGCCACATCTACCGCGACTAAGGGTGATGTTTGGACCACTCCTGTTCTATCGATTACTGCTTCACCTAAACCATTACTGCTGGCCAAGGGCATTAGTGGTGAAACAGACTGGGGCATGAGAGGAGCCGCTTTAATGCCACCAGTTCTACTGGGGGCAACAGCTAGCATACTTGTATTACTAGGGAGTAAATTTCCATTTAACTGTAGTGAATATTCGCTGACCGCTAACGTATCTGCCTTACTCGGCTTAATGAAAATACGCTCTTTAATAGCCACTGTCTGTTGCGTATCTGACGCCCGTTTTATCAGCTCGTTTACGGGGGATTTTATGGCGTTGCGTACTGGCGGTGTGCCACTATAAATATCCACACTCAAATTTTCTTGGTTGCGCTGCACCGTGTGGTCAACCGCTCTAATCATTTCACTATCAAAAACAATATTCTGTTTAACTGGCTCACGCACAGGGGCTAGGCTGTCAATATATACGGGGAGAACCGGCTTAATGATCTCAACAGGCAGCCCACCCGGGGCTCCTGGCAAGGCGACACCCGACGTCGCCGATCCTGAATTAATCAAGCTTTGTAGGTCGACCTGTCCCGCAGCAGTAAGATCTGTCCCATTAATGTCTGTCAAATTTGACTGACTAAGGCTTAGCGCATCAATTGATCCCACTTCAGTATTGGCAACTTGACCGGGATTAACCTGGGAATTATTTAAAACAATGTCTTCGGGGCCATCAATATTGGCGGCTATGTTGGTAAATCCATAATCAATACTCGACTGCGACGAGCTTTCGTAGCCTTGCGTGTTTTCTATTAAGGCGAAATCTAAATCGACATTGCCCGCAGCGCGGATAATGGCTGAGTTCTCTGGAAGCTCAACTTGTTTATACACCAGTACACGGGAGTTTGTACCAAACCCATCAGCCTCCGTTGTATCGCTCTGCAATACATACTGCCTTGTTGCCCCATGCTTCGCCCTGGACGGTTCAGGAAAATCAGTGGCATAGCCATCACCAAAGCCCCAGCTAAGCTCGTTAGTCACTCTGTTAATTAACTTCCCACCAGACAGGTCGATACTGTCTCCTGCTTCAATCGTGCTGGCCTCATTCGTGAAATCACCTACTGCCGCTACAACGTTGTTTCCTGCATGTATTAAGGACTGTGCTGCAGGCGCAATGATATCCCCGTTCCCCATGCTGTAATAAACATCCGTCAAGCCACCAAAATTAATAGGTGCGGCTGAATACAGGGTTAGATAAGGAGTGTCAGCTGAAGTAACGTCGTAATCGGTATGGGATACATCACCTGTAGCACCATCAACCCTTATTTCTAGTGAACCATCTGGTGCCAACATAGAAGTGGTCAGTGACAAAAACCCGGACAGAGGGTCCCCCTCTAAGCCTGTAAGTAATTCAGACAGTGCTTTACCTCGCTCACCCGGGGCTGAATTAATATTGCTATCCACGTTCAGGTAGTCAACTGCAGCGGAGGAGTCTTCACAGTCTAAACAACCCGACAATACTCGCACACCCCCAGAATCAACATCATTAGAAAAGGCATCACGTGCGGCTGTAGTTGTATTATCAAAAGCTCGTAGCTGTCTGTTTAACAAATAATCTGAATTGATATTCACATCACCCTGTGAAGAGATTATTTTTCCGCTAATATTTGCAATCAAGCCATCTTGACCCTCAACTGCACCTAGTGGCTCAGGCTCACCAAAAGAGGGGTGTACAGGACCGGCCCCATCCTCAGTGGTTGCAGTCAGTGCCAAGTCATTTTTTGCTATCAAGTCTGCATTAATATTAAATAGTTTATTCGCAGTGATCGACAGTGTATTAGCAGATAATATTTTACTTCTATTAACGATAGTAGCTGCATTAAGCACTGCCGTATTTTGTGCATTAATTAGACCGTGATTTCTAATAAATCCTGTAGCGCTAAGATCCACATCATTAGAAATTATTTTTCCACTGTTGAGTATGCTGCGCGTAAGAGTACTGCCTGTCGAGCTTTTAACATCAACACTCAGTTTATTGAGGCTAGATATTTCAGCATTTTCTGAAATATTGAGTAGTAAGGCGGCTTCTATTGCGACTTCATTTTGAGATGAAATAGTTGAATAGTTAACAAGCTGCCCCGACAGGTCTAATGACAGCTCATTTTTGGCTATAATATTTCCTACATTGATTACATTATCTGATGTAATCGACAAATTATTTGCTGCGCTGACGTCACCATTAATCAATAGCTCCGCATCGCTAGTATTAGTCAGAGCGAGATCATTACCTGCAGCCATCACCCCGCCTAAATTATTAAGCGCCATATAAGATGTTTGCGCCAGTGGGTTCAATAGGCCGGTGTTCAACTTAAATAGGTGATTACCAATCAGCTCCTCTGTCGATATACTTCCGTCCGCATTATTGATTGCAGCATAGACCCTATCGTCTACATTTAAAGGGGTCTGTGGTATAGCAGTAGAAACACCCAAATCATCTGTTTCTTGCGGCAACTCAAACTCAGAATAATCAATTTTTATTGTTAAGTCATGACCCGATATTATTTTACCATCTACATTGTCAATGCCTCCCTCTGAGTCAGAACCCAAATAAGAAACGTCAATATCTATATCATTTAAAGCTTGAAGCAGGCCGTTCATGTTTTCCAGAGAAGACACATCAACGTCAATATTTGATTGGCTTCTTATCTCTCCGCCTTCATTATATAAAAATCCTTTTTGTATGCTCAACGCCCCTTCCGAATTAGTACTTTGGTGAATAATAGTGCCATTTTCATTATACAAAGCATCATACCGGTCATCGCCGGCCTGAAAATCAGTTGAAAACATCAACCGGTCATTATTGGTATAGATCAGGCCATTTTCATTATCCGTATCGCCATTGTGAATAATGCTTTCATAGTCGCCTTCACCTAAGGATATTATTTTTCCATCTGTGTTGTAGACAGCACCTTGAATAACAAAACTTTCTCCTGCGCGTATAGTTCCAGCATCATTATCCAGTGACCTTGAGGAAATGCTTATTGCACCAGCACTTTCAATTACAGCATCCCAGTTATCAAAATGCTTTGAACTATCAACATCAATATTCAAATCGTGACTAGTTAATATTTGTCCATCAGAGTTTTCAAGCCCAACTCTATCGATAATCAACGACGACGGTAACCCAGGAAAGGGTGATGGCCGAACCCCTGTAACAATTTCTTTATCATTAACAGTAATTGTACTTTGCCTTCCAGCTTCACCAGAGCTTTTTATCACCCCTTCTACATTAACAAACTGCTGAACCGTGAGGTCAAACACACCACCTGCTTCGATCGACCCTCGGCTATTATCCACTTTGCCATCATCGGTTACGACAATAATGTCTGCAATAGATGCTATCTTTCCAGTATCGATATTGCTTACTGACAATGCCGTTATTTCAATGCCTTCGCTGCCCAAAGATATAATTGTTCCACTAGTATTATTCAAATCACCTCGAGAAATAACGCCAAGCTTCTGACCAGCAGAATAAATAACACCGCCTTGGTTATTGATGGATACTTCAGTGTCTATTGTTAGCACAGAGCTGCCGGTGGACTTTATTATTCCCTGCTGGTTATTTAGGTCATTAGCTAACAGGCTAATACCTTGGGCCGACTCGACTGTGCCACTTGAGTTTTTCACCGTCCCCGTCTGAGCTATTATACGGGTCTCGCCAAAGCCCAAGATACTGCCGGACGAATTATCAATATCGGCCTCCGACTTCAGCTCTAAATTGGTCTTAGATATAATGTTTCCTGCTTGGTTACTAACATCTTGAGCCTCTACACTAAGCTCGCCATTGCCGCTGTACACAATATTGCCATTATCGTTATCAATATTTCCCGCGGTAGACTTCACCAGTAAAGATTCAGTCTGTGCTTGAATCAATCCTGCCGTGTTTTTAATGTCGCCTGCCACGACAACTGAGCTATCAAGCCCACCTAGAGATGACAACTTACCTCCACTATTGTCTAAACTAGCCGCTTGTAAAATAACTTCTTTTGCAGCTTCTATTACATGGCTGTTTTCAACAGATGAGTCACTGCTAATATTTAACGTACCAAGAGATATAATATTTCCACTATTGTCCAGCCCCGTCCCATTCGCCGTGATGTCCGCCTGCACACGAGCAACTAAGTCGCCTGAATTAACCAGTGAATTCTGAGTATTAAGTGTTAGCCGGTTTGCTTCCAAGCGACTTAAGTTGTTATTAATATCAAGCGCATCAATACTGGCTTGATCTGCAGCCAATACAATACTCTCCTGAATAGAAACCTGCTCGGTCGCGACTAGGGACACATCACCCGCGGCACCTAACTCACCTAATGGATTAACACCTGCCAATAATCTAGATTTATTAATAGCTATGGACTTGGCCCTAGCCTCGATACTTCCTTGAGCAGCCAGTATTGCTTCTGTCAATACAATAGATTCCTTGGCTTCTAGATCGACAGTGTTTTTTGAATAAATGCTCCCCGTAACATTAATATCAGCACTAGCCGACGCCATGTTAATTTGACCGTCCGCGACCACCGTTTTAACCGAAATGCTGCCATCAGAATTCAACTGCAAGCCACCTGCCCCCGCAGAAACAACACCTTGAAGGTTTACACCAACACCCGCCTCTGTTCCCTGCAGCGTTATTTTATTGGCATAAATTCCCCCTAGTGATGTTGAGTCGACAGACACACCCGGCTGAGCAGAACCGTCATCAGCCAGTGCCGTTACAGCCCCTGTGCTATTCTTGATATTATTTCTACCCGTAACAACTTCCAGCTCACTCGTAAATATATTGGCATTAATGTTTAGCGCGCGTGAATACAATTTCACTTTGTCTAAATTACTACCATTAAATCCCAAGCCTTCTATATGGATTTCGCCTTTATCAATACGAAAAGCTTCGAGTGCTCCATTATTTAACTCAGGAGTACCTGTAGTTAACGTCACTTGGGGGGTATTTAAAAAACCACAGCCGTTACAGGTAATACCATTCGGGTTTGCGACAATAAACTCAGCAGACTGTCCTGCAACTTCCGCCAAACCTTGCAGCATAGAAGCATTAGCGCTTGTGACTTCGTTAAGAATAATATTAGCGGCACTGCCGTTTAGGTTTGAATTACCGTCAATAGCGCCAGCTAAAGCGGTATTGACACGCACGGAGCTGTTGTTAAACACCGCACCAGCGGCATTAATATTAAACTGCTGATATTGGTTGTGAGAGACACCCGCTGCACTAGGTGCTGCTATATTCACCACGTCCGTCCCATTAGATGCCGTGCTAACGCTAGCACGATTAGCCGCGGAGGCATTAGGGTCGGTAATAATGCCTGCGGCAAAGGCGGAGGTTTGCCCAAACACCAAGAAAACATTCAATATGTGAACAACAATTGCTTTTTTCATAACTAAATCTCTTAAGTCACCTAAAAGGTGTAATTCAAACTGACGTGATAAAGAGTGCTTTCTCCTTGCACCCCTTTAATTTCATCCAGCGCATGGCTGGCGCTGATATCGATATTCAAGGCTTTATAAGAAGCTCTCAAGCCCAGAGCAGTGCCTGAAATCTGCTCCCACTGTGAAGCGCTTAAGTGTACGCGCCCCCAATCCAACCCCCAGTAAGGAGTTAATATCCACGGGGAGATCGCTTCATTCTGAATAGGGCGTGATATTTCCTGTCGAACATACCCACCTCGATTACTGGATACTCGGCTTTCCTTAAAACCTCTAACGGTAAACAGGCTACCTAAGCTAATATGCTCCGAGCTAAAAATAGGATCTGAACTAAACTGCCACTGGCCGCGTAACGAGTATTGCAAGGGCTGAGACCAGAGCTTGAGGCCCTTGGCATAGGACCCACTGAGTGTCGTTTTTTCGCCCTGAGCTGCAGGTGAGCCAGCAGCTTGCTTATCATCATCTAAAGCTCCTAGCCAGGTAGTCCCTTTTAGATAAGTTAGGCTTGCATCGTAACTCGCACCCTTGGACTGCATTTTCCATACGACCCCAAGGCTTAGATTAGTTAAGCGGTTGCTGGATACAGCAATTTTTGTATCTTCAACAAAGTTACTGCTGTTTTTATGGCTCAGGGTGCTAAACAAAGTCAACTTTTGTTGATGGTCGCGAAATACTAGACGCTTTGCCGTTAGGCCATAACTGTCCGTTGTTCCTGAGGTATTAAATGTACTTATCTGCCCGCTCACTTTTTGCTCATACTGAGAGCGATTCACATTAGTCTCAAATAGCCAGTAGCCCAACGGAAAAGAATACAGTAAAGAAAATGCTTCGCTAGAACTAGGCTTGCCTGCGTCTGCATTGCCGTTGATAGACAAGCTCATCATGTCATTAAGGTTAAAGGGGTTGTCCCACTCCCCAGTAATGCGACCTTGCCATTCGCCACTATTTTTACTGCCATTATTGTCTAGGCTGGTGATGACTCGCCAAGGCTTAGTTTCTTCCATAGTGAAGGCAAGCACTGTCCCCCCAAGCTTCTCACCCGGCAGCATGTCGATCTTGGCATTCGTAGAACGAACACGACTGAGATTTTCTAGACCCTGCTCTGTAGCTCTGAGGTTAAGCCAACCGTTTTGCTTTAGAGGCAAGGCAAAACTAAGCCTACGCTCTAGTAGGCCATCATTTTCAGCTTGTACTTTCCAACCATCCACATAACCTTCAATGGCGGCAAAGCTAAGCTTGCCTGACTTTAAATTTTGCTCAGGGATAGAAAACTGACTAGTGATGTAACCCTTATCTACATAAAGCGCTGTCAGCTCTTGAGCCAAACGCTGAACAGCAGCAATATCTACGCATTGGCCGACATAGGGATTTGTTACTGCTTGAACTTCGCTCTGCTTAAGTAGGCTAACGCCAGACGTTTGAATGCTTGTAATATCAAAACATACGCCCTTGGAGTTACTACCTTCTAGTGCTTGATGTTTATCTACTGGAGTGAAAATATCTCGAGAAGAGTCACGCTCCTGCCGGAACTGTTCAAACTGCTCGCCTTGAAGACGCTCTTGAAGCTGTTGATCTTGAATTACAGACTGTAATTCTTGTTGGCTTATATTCGGTGTCGCAGCAAAGGCTACAATAGGACAAATCACCGTTGCAGTGACACACCTTATCCAAATAAATTTTACTATCCTTAAATATCTCATTACTAGCCTAGTTGCCTCTGACTGTGAAGACTGAGATATACACTCAAATTATTCACTATTTTAATATTTAGGCGCGACTGTACAGACAGAAAAACGCTATGTAATTGATTATAAACGACTATTTAAAAAAACAGCCACTACATACAACTCAAACCATCATTTTTGGGTAGTGAATACGAGATGATTAATTCATGAACCAAATTACACCCTGAAAAGCCTCCCAGCCCATATCGCTGCTCGAGTTCACCACCTTAAGAGACACAGGCGCGGTAATTTTAATTTCAAGACCACAAAAAAGCCCGCAAACTCTCGTCTACGGGCCCTCTTGATACTGCGAGAAATTAAAGCGGGATGCTTACATCATTCCGCCCATTCCACCCATGCCACCACCCATATCAGGCATTGGCGCGTCGTCTTTCGGCAACTCAGCAACCATCGCTTCAGTAGTGATCATCAAACCAGCAATAGAAGCCGCGTTCTGTAATGCAGAGCGCGTCACCTTAGTTGGGTCAAGGATACCTTGGGTCAACATATCGCCATACTCGCCATTAGCGGCGTTAAAACCAAATGCCCCTTCACCGGAAGCCACCTTATCCAATACAACTGAAGGCTCGCCACCCGCATTAGCAACAATCGTACGCAACGGCTCTTGCATTGCACGCAAGGCAATAGAGACACCGACGTTTTGATCTTCGTTGTTGCCTTTCAGGTCAGCAATTTTTGCGTAAGCGCGAACCAGTGCAACACCACCACCAGCAACTACGCCTTCTTCAACCGCAGCACGCGTGGCAGCCAGTGCATCGTCCACACGGTCTTTCTTCTCTTTCATTTCAACTTCAGTCACGGCGCCAATCTTGATGACGGCAACACCGCCAGCAAGCTTAGCGATACGCTCTTGCATCTTCTCTTTATCGTAATCAGAAGAAGCTTCTTCCATCTGAGTGCGAATAGAGGCAACACGCGCTTCAATAGCAGAGCCTTCACCAATACCGTCAACAACCGTAGTCGCTTCCTTAGTAATGTTGACACGCTTGGCTGTACCCAACAGGTCAAGAGTCGTCTTCTCTAGAGATAGACCAACTTCTTCAGCGATAACCGTACCGCCCGTTAGGATGGCCAGATCTTCTAGCATCGCCTTGCGACGGTCACCGAAACCGGGCGCCTTCACAGCGGCCACTTTAACAATGCCGCGTAAGCTATTAACAACCAAGGTGGCCAACGCTTCGCCATCGACATCTTCAGCAATGATGAGCAGTGGGCGCCCCGCCTTTGAGACACTTTCCAATATAGGTAGTAAGTCGCGGATGTTAGAGATTTTTTTATCAAATAATAAAATGAAAGGATTTTCTAAATCAACACACATTTTATCTTGGTTATTGACGAAGTAAGGCGACAAATAGCCACGATCAAACTGCATACCTTCGACAACGTCTAGCTCGTTTTCTAGCGCAGAACCCTCTTCAACCGTGATCACACCTTCGGTGCCCACTTTCTGCATTGCTTCTGCAATGATACTGCCAATCTCTTCATCAGAGTTGGCCGAGATAGTCGCTACCTGGGCCCAAGCTTTGTCATCACTACAAGGCTGAGATAGCCCTTTTAGCTCTTCAACAGCAGCACTCACAGCCTTGTCCAAACCACGCTTTAGATCCATAGGGTTCATGCCAGCCGCAACGGCCTTCATTCCCTCACGTACGATGGCTTGAGCCAGTACGGTTGCTGTAGTAGTGCCGTCACCAGCAACATCTGCTGTCTTAGAGGCCACTTCCTTAACCATCTGCGCACCCATGTTCTCGAACTTGTTTTCAAGTTCGATCTCTTTAGCAACAGAAACACCATCCTTAGTAATAGCGGGGGCACCAAAGGCCTTGTCCAATACTACGTTACGGCCCTTTGGCCCTAGGGTAGCCTTAACTGCGTTGGCTAATATGTTAACGCCAGAAACCATTAGGCTGCGCGCGTCATCACCAAATTTTACGTCTTTTGCACTCATGATCTTAAAATCTCCTTAACGCTATTCAACGATAGCTTGAATATCTTCTTCACGAAGAATCAATAGTTCTTCACCGTCAACTTTTACTTTCTTAACGCTGTAACCGTCGTCAAAAAGTACCACGTCACCGACCTTTACCGTCAATGCACGTACTTCGCCGCTATCTAGTACTTTGCCATTACCGACGGCAACAATTTCGCCCTGGGCAGGCTTTTCAGTAGCGCTATCGGGGATGATAATACCACCAGCGCTGGTTGTTTCTTCTTCTTGGCGCTTTACTAGCACTCGATCGTATAAGGGGCGAATAGCCATGATAGACAATCTCCAATGGGTTGTTTATAAAGTAGACGGGCAAAAAAATAGCACTCCCGTCACGGGAGTGCTAATAGTAGGGGTATACACAGTTATTTCAAGTACCCAATAATTTTTTAACCCTCTGCAGGATATTTAGCTTTTATAAACTTTATTAGCACGCTATAGAAAAAATATTAAAATTTATATTTCTCGTGCAGAAAAAACAAATTTCTGCGAAATAACAGCCTGTGAAACGCTCTCCTCTGAAGGAATAGTAATGTCAATATCCACAGACCCTCCTGTATTGGTTCCATCAGGCCCAACATGCACAAAATACGGTGCTGCATATATGCTATTGCCCACTGTATTTTCAATCTCTCCTGCCCCAATATCCGTACCAGAAATTTTAATGGTAGAGCCTCCTGGCAAACTATTTCCTGCTGAGTCAGTGATTTCAATTCTCAGGACTGTCGACACACTAGCGTTAATTGGAGTAGATGAGGTATCCACTGGGGTGAGATTAGTGTCTCCCTCAAATATTTGAATCTTAATACCATCATCTGACATAACTATTTCACGTTCTTTCCAAATAAAAATGCTTTCTAAACTGGAACACAGAGAGGCGTGGGCACATTGGTTGCCCGAAAATTTTCCATCTTTGTCATCAAATGTATTATCCGTTAAACCAGGAGTATCAAAAAACACTTCGCTAGCATCCCTTGAATTATTAAACGTCATATTATTTAAAGCTGTAGCACGAGCAGCAAGCGTAGGGCTGCTAATACTGCTTGGATCACCCAGATATATGGCAGGCCTATTAGCGTTTGCCCTTGCCCTGACATTATCATTCACATAAGGCTCTGATAAATCGGGGAATAAACCATCAGTATCATTAAATATATCGGTGCCATCAAATAAGCCGTTCGCATTTAAGTCTTTAAATGACTCTGACCCACTCATCCATGCCACAATAGTCGCCCGACCATCACTAGGGTAAGGAGCCTGACTATTCCACTTAACTACGCAAGAACCATTTGAAATTGTGCAAACAGGCTCAATACGCCCACCTTCCGCAGCAAAGTTAACAACTAAGCCATCTAGCACTGTCTTGTCATTCAAGTTGTCAGCTACAAAGACTGAAACATCAACCTCAACACCTACCCAGCTCCGTGCACGTGGATTACTCTTACTTAGGGCAATGGTAAAACTGTCTATATCAGGAACTGTTTTAGAAGGCAGAGTCGTTGTTTCACTTGTAGTATTAGTTGCATTGCCTACCGCCGAGGTATCTGCTGCCCCACTCGTCCCAGACTGACTTCCACAGCCAGCCATAAAGAATGGAACCAAACACATTAAAAATCGCTTGCTATTCATGCTTAGTTCCTCTTAAAACTGTGTGCCAAAATAATGACGGAAACCAATATTGGCTACTGTATAATCAAGCTTTGCCGTTTTACGCTCATGGTTTGTGTAGCTTAGTGATAAAGCTGTTCTATCTGTACCAAACAGCTCCACTCCTACACTAGCAACCACACCATCATCATCAGAACTAGTGCCTGATATGTCTGTATTCAGAACTCCGGCTCCCCCTGCTACATAAGCGATCACATGGTCACCAACGTACTGAAGCTTCAACAAAACACTCCCACGTGTCACCTCAGAGTCGCCAACCAAGCTGTTTTTGTCATTTGAAGCTACTCCGACTCTCGCCTCTACCGCTAAAAATCGAGCTATATTATAGCCAAATGCGCCACCTATATCTTGCATGGTATCTTCAACGGTTTTACTTACGTCAAATTTTCCATTCCCTATTTCAAGGCCGTAATAAAGCCTACTGCCTTCACTTTCAGCTTGAACAACACCAGCAGTGAAACTCAATAGCGTTACAAGTACTTTAATAGTCCGTAGCATCTGACTAAATCCCCTCTCAAAGGATTGATAATTTGATCATATCGAAAACTTAAAGTAATTTATTAAGATTGACAAGTATTTTATTGAAAAGTGGTAGTATAGACAACTCAAAAAGATGTAGATTCAAGTTCAAATGCCACTCAAACAACTCATTTTTATTACTGTTCTATCAATTCTAGCAGCTAGCCTAGGTTTTTTTAGCCGACAAATGACCAATAATACTGAAAAATACAACAGTCCATCCATCATACCAGCCTTCCCCTCAAATAAAGTCATACTACTTAATTTCTGGGCCACATGGTGCCCACCCTGTCGCAAAGAAATTCCCGACTTCATTCGTCTACACAATGAGTTTCAAAATCAGGGTTTTTCAGTAGTTGGCCTAGCTATAGATAAACAAGAAAAAATCAGTGCTTTTGAACAAGAAATGGGTATCAACTACCCTTCTTTGATAGTTGAAAAGGAAGGCTACGCCTTAATGGAGGAATACGGCAGCCCACACGGCGCCCTACCCTATACTGTCATACTTGATAAACAGGGAAAAATTGTTTACCAACACCACAAAGGCATACTGAGTTACGAGGAAGCCAAGAAACTAATAGAGCCCCTACTCTAAAACTGCGTGTATTTGCGGTGATCTTGTCAACAACGTCTTAGAACTGGACTTTTTTAGCTTAATTCGGCAAAATCTAAAAAAATCACAAAAGACATCGATATGAGCTCTGTACTTGTTGTAAACGGCCCTAACCTAAATCTACTTGGCACTCGTGAACCCGAGATTTACGGCTCTGATAGTCTCGTTGATATTATGCAGTACCTGCAACAGCAAGCAGAGCAGTCTAATTGTGCGCTCAAATATATACAGAGCAATGCTGAGCACGAGCTAGTTGACCGTATTCACGCCGCTCGCGGCGAAGTTGACTTCATCATTATCAACCCTGCCGCTTTCACCCACACCAGTGTGGCGTTACGCGATGCATTGCTCGGCGTAGCCATCCCCTTTATTGAAGTTCATTTATCCAACACCCATAAACGTGAAGACTTCCGCCAGCACTCTTATCTATCTGATATAGCCGAAGGTTTGATCATGGGGTTTGGCGCTCAGGGCTACGAGCTAGCTCTCACCGCTGCCCTCAAAAAGTTAGGACACTAAATTAAAGAGATTGTCATGGATATTCGCAAAGTAAAAAAATTAATCGAGCTGCTAGAAGAGTCTGGTATTGCCGAAATAGAAATCAAAGAAGGCGAGGAGTCGGTACGTATTTCTCGTGGCAGCACCCTCCCCCAAGCAACGCCTTCCCCTATATACCAGCAACCCGTTTCAGCGCCTCGCGTAGAACCATCGCCTACGGCACCGACACCAAAAGCAGCAGGACATGTTATGGAGTCGCCCATGGTGGGCACTTATTACAACGCATCGTCACCCGACTCCGAACCCTTTGCAAAGGTTGGGCAAAACATCAATCAAGGCGACATTTTGTGCATCATTGAAGCCATGAAGATCATGAACCAGATCGAAGCCGACACCAGCGGCACCATCAAGTCTATCGAATGCAGCAACGGTGAGCCTGTTGAGTTTGGCGCGCCATTATTTGTGATAGAAGCCTAATGCTTACCAAAATCCTGATTGCCAATCGTGGCGAAATAGCCTTGCGCATATTGCGTGCCTGCCGCGAGATGGGAATTAAAACAGTCGCAGTCTATTCCAGTGCAGACCGCGACCTCAAGCATGTTCGCCTAGCCGACGAAGCCGTCTGTATAGGCCCGCCACCCAGTAAAGACAGCTACTTAAACATTCCTGCCATCATTGCCGCAGCAGAGATCGCAGATGCCGTAGGTATTCACCCAGGCTATGGCTTTTTAGCCGAGAACGCAGACTTTGCCGAGCAAGTTGAACGCAGTGGCTTTGAGTTTATCGGCCCCAGCGCCGAGTCCATTCGCCTGATGGGGGATAAAATATCAGCCAAGGCCGCGATGATTGAAGCGGGTGTGCCCTGCGTACCAGGCTCTGAGGGCGCACTCGGCAATGACAAGGCCGAAAACAGCCAGCTGGCCCGCGACATTGGCTACCCTGTCATCATCAAGGCAGCGGCAGGGGGCGGTGGGCGCGGCATGCGTGTGGTGCACTCTGAAGCTAAGCTGCCCAGCGCCATCGCAACCACTCGCTCAGAAGCGCTAGCCGCCTTTGGCAGCGACGTTTTGTACATGGAGAAATTCCTAGGCAAGCCGCGTCATATCGAGGTGCAAATTCTAGCCGACAAACATGGCAACGTGGTGCACTTGGGGGAGCGGGACTGCTCGATTCAGCGCCGCCACCAGAAAGTCATAGAGGAAGCCCCCGCCCACGGCATTACTGAAGAACAACGCCAATTTATCGGCATGCGCTGCGTGGATGCCTGTAAAAGCATTAATTATGTGGGCGCAGGCACCTTTGAATTCCTCTATCAAGACGAGGAATTTTATTTCATTGAAATGAATACTCGCCTACAGGTTGAACACCCCGTCACCGAGCGCGTAACCAACATTGATATTGTGCAACAACAAATATGTATTGCCGCTGGAGAGCCCCTACCCTTCAAGCAAGAAGATATTCGCATGGACGGTCACTCGATTGAGTGTCGCTTAAATGCAGAGTGCCCCGACACATTCATGCCCAGCCCGGGCGTCATCACCCAGTATCACGCCCCCGGCGGGCCCGGCGTGCGCATGGACACCCACATATACAATGGCTATGCCGTACCGCCCTACTACGACTCTATGGTTGGTAAGCTGATCGTGCGCGGCGACAGTCGCGAGCACGCTATTCGCCGTATGGCTGGCGCACTCAGTGAGATCGTCATCGATGGCATTAAAACCAACATCCCCCTGCTACGCGAAGTCATCTTAGATGCTAACTTTGCCACCGCAGACACCGACATCAACATTCACTATCTAGAAAAGCGCTTAAAAGCACGTAAGTAACTACGTGCATAAGCACTAACAACCTAAGGCACACTATGGCTTGGCATCAATTTTCCGTTCAAGTGGAGCAGGCTCGTATTGAGCTTGTTGAAGACTTACTGTTAGCGTCTGGCGCATTAAGTGTCACATTGCGTGACGCTGCAGACCAACCCCTGCTAGAGCCCAAGCCGGGTGAGATGCCCCTATGGGATCAGAGCATCGTAGTTTGCTTATTTGATATTAATGCAGATAGGCTGCTAATCGAAGCCGCTATCAGCAATGAGCTAGAGGCAACAGAACAGCAATCTCTAAGTTACGAACTTATCGCTGACCGCGACTGGGTGCGCGCATGGATGGACGACTTCCATCCCATGCAGTTTGGTGAAAAGCTATGGGTAGTACCTAGCCACCGCAAACCTGTCGACGCAGACGCCGTGAACATGGTATTAGACCCAGGCCTAGCCTTTGGCACAGGTACACACCCAACAACCGCTATGTGCCTGCGCTGGCTAGACCAGCAAGACCTCGGCTCACAAATTTTATTAGATTTTGGCTGTGGCTCTGGCATATTAGCCATAGCCGGATTACTACTTGGTGCGGACAAGGCCTTTGTCACCGACATTGACCCACAAGCCATTGAAGCCACCCACAACAATGCCCAACAGAACAATGTTGATGAGAATATTGTCACCTTAGCTACTGGCGAAAAGCCAAGTCAACATATTGATGTTCTTGTGGCGAATATACTCGCTGGACCACTGTTAGAGCTTGCACCCGTATTTGCCAAGCTATGCCCTAGCAGTAGCAAGCTTGCCTTATCTGGAATATTGCGTGAGCAAGCTGAAGGTATAGTGAAATGTTACGAGCAGTGGTTTGACATAGAAAAGCCCAGCTTCGATGGCGACTGGGCTTTGGTGACGGGAACTAGGAAGTAACTAGAAGCGGTAGGAAGCCTTTAGCTGTAATACGGGCCACAATTCAAATTCGCTCAAATCCTTGCGAATGTTTTCTTCTTCTTGATCAATTGCGGTTTGCAGAACAGCAATTGAACTGATATCACCTACAAGCTTCACATCAATATCAGGACTCATCGGCATAACACCCAGGTCAACGCCAAAACCAAAAGGCATACCTTCGCTAGCAGCACTACCAAAACCAATACCAAAATAAGGTACTGTACCGCCAGGGTTTATAGATAAATCAATGCGGTCCCCCGCTGTTCCACCAAACGTATCTGCAGCATTATCACCAATTTGAATTGCTGCTGTAGGATTTGCAGAGCCGGTAACCTCAAGGTTGTTTTTCAAAAGCCCCGTAGAAAGCCTAAATTTCCCACCAAAAGGATGGTAGTCAAACATCACACCAAATCCGCCCAGCTCAAGGTTTGCCTTATAATCAACATCATCGGCATCCAGCGTTTCGTCATAATCATAGGTCGTGAACAAGCCCCGCACAGATATGTTTTCATTAATGCCAAAGGTTACCTCTGCACCCGCACCGAATGTGCCCGCCGTCAGCCCCACCGCCGTCTCAACCGCCTGTGCCGACAAGCTCGCCGCCAATAAGCTTGCGCTCATTAATATTTTTTTCATTGAAGTCTCCCTAGTGTGTGATTTTTTTAATGTGCTAATTACAGTGCAACTATACGGCTATTTATAAATGAGTGCGACAGCCATACTGAGACTTGTTCCACAAAACGCTTAACGACATAATAGCGCCATGCAAACCCAATGCCCAGAATGCCAGACCACATTCAATATCACCCAGCAGCACCTCAACATTGCTAACGGCCAAGTGCGCTGTACTCAGTGCCAAGCGGTATTTGACGGCTATGCCTCCATGCAAGACAGCAGTGTCCCCGAGCCTCCGCAGCTAGATGAGATTGCACAGACGGCCCGCAATACCAACCTAGGTAACACAACAGACATTAACTCACACACACCCAATAGCCTGATCTACTCAGCGCTATTAGAAGAGGATAATAATACACCCGGCCTCGCCAGTGCTTTATCTCAGGCCTTGTTCACCCTGCTTAGCGTTGCTCTACTCATCATTTTATTACTGCAGTTCGCGTATTTAAAGCGCAGCGAGCTCGCCGACATACCTAAACTAACACCTTATATTCATCAAGCCTGCGATTCGGTTCAGCAATGTAATATTCCCGCAAAACGCGCACTGGATCAGTTTCAACTAGAAAGTCGCCACATTTACGCCCACCCCAATACTGCCAAAGCACTGGTCGTCACCGCAACATTCCGCAACAACGCCAGCTTCACTCAGCCCTACCCCATCCTAGTATTGAGCATGTCAAATGTGCGCGGACAAGAAGTCGCTACACGCCGCTTTCTACCTGCCGAATATCTAGACAAATCTAGCGATGAAGAGGCCGGTATTGCAGCACAGCAATCTAGCTCGATTTCATTGGAGCTAGCAGACCCTGGCGACCAAGCCATGGCTTTTGAAATAGACTTTCAATAAATTCACATGCAACACTTTGACGTCGATTAAAGGTGCTGATCACTTTTTAATCAGTGTCTAAAGCGTTAGAATTCTCCGCCTATGATTTCCCTAGGCCAATATCAATTCGACAGCCTACTTGCCCTCGCCCCTATGGCAGGGGTTACGGATAGGCCGTTCCGCCAATTATGCCGTGGGCTCGGTGCAGACTGGACACCCTCCGAGATGGTCACTAGCCAGCCCCAGCTGCGCAATACCCGCAAAAGCCAGCTCCGCATGAATCACGACGGCGAACCAGGGCCTATTATTGTACAAATAGCCGGAGCAGAACCACAGATGATGGCTGAAGCAGCCAGATTCAATGTTGAGCACGGCGCACAAATCATCGACATCAATATGGGCTGCCCCGCCAAGAAGGT
>Ga0105356_10001889_pt1 | contig 20995 bp, 21 predicted proteins | sample GOMGulsemesocosm_3_FD_83502 | JGI IMG/M metagenome (GOLD analysis project Ga0105356, IMG submission 83502) | Methane-oxidizing microbial communities from mesocosms in the Gulf of Mexico - GOM9D Gulf of Mexico | ecosystem: Environmental > Aquatic > Marine > Cold seeps | place: Gulf of Mexico... | reverse complement strand
CCCAATGTTTGTCCGTCCGCATCAACAACTAACCACTCTTTGTTAGCAGTTTCTTTGTTTGCTGATACTGTTTTGTAACTTAATGTGTTCATTACACTATTAGTTTTTGTCAATTAATAAATTTATTTTCCCTTAAAAAAGGTCTGCAAAGGTACAACTAAATATTCAATAGGCAAGCGGTGAATAAGTTTATTATAAGGATTGATTTTTAGCGAATTAACAAAATATACAAGCGGGGTTTTAACTTTTTATTACCTAACAATTAACAAATTTTTAAGACAGCGTATAACTATTTGAGAGTTTACTTTGTAACACTTTTATTAATTGGAGGTCTTTCATTAAGAAATCTTCTTAATTGAAAACATCAAATCAACAAAATAGAATGAATAAAACGCTCTCAATTATTCTTGTTTTTTGTATTGCACAATTTGCATACAGCCAAGAATCAACAACAACAACAGTTCCTAAAAGAATTTATAATACAAAACGAGTGCTGAAAGCGCCTGTTTTAGACGGAATACTTACAGATCAAATATGGAATTCTGTTGAGTGGGCAGGTGACTTTAAGGAGTTTATGCCAGATGAAGGGAAAGAACCAACTCAAAAAACGAAATTCAAAATCATTTATGACGAGAAAAATTTATATGTGGCTATTCGCTGTTATGATACCGAGCCAGATAAAATTGTAAATAGGTTGTCTCGTAGAGATGGTAATGATGGTGATTGGGTAGAAATCAATTTAGATAGTTATCATGATTTAAGAACAGGGTTTGCTTTTACTGTTACTGCCGCCGGTGTAAAAGGAGAGGAAGCAATTTCTGATAATGGAAATAATTGGGATCGCAGCTGGAATCCGATTTGGTATGTGAAAACAACCATTGATGAAGAAGGTTGGACGGCCGAGATGAAAATTCCATTTACTCAAGTACGATTTTCAGATGCTCCTGAACAAGTTTGGGGATTGCAAATGCATCGCAATAATTTTAGAGAAAATGAGCGTTCTTTATGGCAAAGAATTCCAACAGATGTACCAGGTTGGGTAAGTAACCTGGGAGAATTGCATGGACTTAAAAATATAAAGCCTCAAAAACAAATTGAAATTCAACCCTACGCAGTTGGACAAACTGAAACTTTTAAGAAGGAAATTGGTAATCCGTTTGCTACCGGTAAAAGTAGTTCGACAAATTTCGGAATTGATGGTAAAATAGGGGTGACAAATAATTTAACCTTAGATTTTACGGTGAATCCAGATTTTGGACAAGTAGAAGCAGATCCATCTGCAATTGCATTGGATGGTTTTCAAATCTTTCAACAAGAGCAACGTCCATTTTTTGTGGAGAATAAAAATATTTTTGATTATCAGGTAACTAAAGCTGAGGCAGGAGGCCCCTTTACAAGAGATAATGTGTTTTATTCTCGTAGAATTGGAAGAAGCCCGCAAGGGGGTACAACTGCGAATACGATTAATTCTGGGGAGTACGTTGATAGGCCCGGAAATACCACTATTTTAGGAGCTGCCAAATTTTCTGGGAAAACAAAATCAGGGTTGTCCATCGGAATATTAGAAGCAGTTACACAAGAAGAGTTTGCTGAAATTGACCACAATGGTACGCGAAGAAAAGAAGTAGTTGAGCCCTTAACAAATTTCTTCTTAACAAGATTGCAACAAGAATACAACAATAGTAATACCTTAATTGGGGGTATTTTTACGGCAACAAATAGAAACTTAACAGATACAAATATCAATGATATTCACAACGCCGCTTATGCTGGAGGTGTCGATTTTAGGCATCAATGGAATAATAGAGTCTGGTATGTAGAAGGAAATGTTGTGGTCAGTAAAGTATTGGGAAGTGCAGAATCTATTTACAATACCCAAACAAGTTTAGCACATAATTTTCAAAGGATAGATGCGTCACATGTGAGTGTGGATCCAACAAAAACATCGTTGACAGGAACAGGGGGGAATATAAAAATAGGGAAATCTGGTGGTGGCACTTTTGTGTTTGACACCGGGGTGACTTGGCGTTCTCCAGAATTGGAATTAAATGACATGGGATTTCAACGTAATGCAGATGATATTACACACTATAACTGGATGGCCTATCGTTCATTAAAACCTTTTTCAATTTTTAGAAGATTACAGGTAAACTACAATCACTATGTTTCGTGGAACTTTGAAGGGAAAAACACGTATCTGGGAATAAATACCAATTCTCATGCAACATTTAATAACAATTGGAGAACAGGATTTAATGTTCATTATGTGACAGTTGATTATTCAGATTCTGCTTTGCGCGGAGGGCCAATGTTGCGTTTGCCAAATTCGTTAGATTACAACATGTATGTAAATAGCGATCAAAGTAAGAAAGTGCAATTTAGAGTACGAGGAGGTCAAACAAAAGGAGCAGACAATGGATTCACTAGAAAATATGCCTCTTTTGGAGTGACTTATGTTCCAATTAATTCGTTGAATGTTTCGATTAATGCCGGTATAAACTCCAATCAACAGGCGTTGCAATATGTAGATAGAGAAATTAAACGAGAAAATTCTTTTAGTGGGCAGTTGCCATATTTGAATGCAAGTTTAGATCAAGATACGTTCAATTTGTCATTGCGTTTAAATTACACAATAAGTCCTAATGTATCAATTCAATATTATGGTTCTCCATTTATATCTAGAGGGAGGTATACTAATTTTAAATACATCACAAATTCGTTAGCAGAAAAATTTACAGATAGATTTAAGGAGTTTACGGGTGATGAAATTAAATATGATGAGATAAATGGAAGAAATAATGTAGATATCAATGGAGATAATGTTGTAGACTATTCGTTCGGGAACCCAAATTTTTCATTCATTCAATTTCAATCTAATTTAGTGGCACGTTGGGAGTATATTCCAGGTTCTGAAATATTTTTAGTTTGGTCTAAAGGAATTACAAATTACGGAGATCCAATGGATGATCTATTACCAAGTTTAGGGGATAATATTTTTGGACAAACAGCACATAATATTTTCTTATTAAAAGCAACCTATCGATTTATGTTGTAGTTGATCATAAATAGATAGCTAAGCCGAGTGTTAAAACTCGGCTTTTTTATGGAATATCATTTTTTCTTTTGTTGTTGGATGTGTAAACTCAATTTCTGCGGCATGTAAATGCAAACGAGTTGCTTTTTTACCATACAAATCATCTCCAATAATTGAGGTGTTTAGTCCTAATTTATGAGAAGAATGTATCCGCAATTGATGAGTTCTGCCTGAAATTGGGAATAAATGTACCCGGGTTTTTCCATCTTTTCTTTCAACTACCTTCCAGTTGGTACATGCCGGTTTTCCGTGCTCATAACAAACCAATTGCCTAGGTCTATCGTTTAAATCAACTCGCAATGGCAGGTTTATGGTGCCAGCATCCTCTTTAAGGTTTCCAGCTAGCAAGGCTTCATATCTTTTTTTAATAGTCTTATTTATAAACTGACTTTGTAAATTTTTATGAGTTTTTTTATTTTTGGCAATTAATAATATTCCCGAGGTAGACATGTCCAAGCGATGCACAATAATAGGGCCTGTAATGTTTGGGTATTTGTGTTTGATTCTTGTGTATACAGAATCTTGAATGTGGATTCCAGGAACAGATAAGAACTCCGCTGGTTTGTGAACAACAAGCATGTCTTCATCTTCAAAAAGATATTCTAGTTCTTTTCCAATCGCTGGGTTTTGCAGCATCGGGTTGGTGTCCATTTCAATTCCTGCTAACATATGTGTTAAAATAGGTTTGCATTTTCCCTGGCAAGCCGGATAAAACTGTCGGTGCTTTCTAACTTCTGCATTTGGAGACTGCCCCCACCAAAACTCTGCTAGTGCAATGGGTTTTAAATCGTGTAGAAAAGCGTATTGAAGTAATTTTGGGGCGGCACATTCACCAGAACCTGCTGGCGGTTTTAAGGCAGATGTTTCTAGGAATAATTGCGACAAGTCTTTGACATCTTTTTTTTTGTTTAAAAACTGGTATTGTTCAAATAAATACTGTTGCAATGCGGCAGATTTTGTTTTGCGTGCCTCTTTTAACGTTTCAATTTGTGTTGTGTAGACGGTTAGTTTTTCTGTAATTGCATTTAGGGTATGTTCCCAGTATCGTGTTACATTATTAAAGAAATATTTAGCTTCTAAGCTTTCTGTTGCTAATGTCTTTTCAAAGGCAGCATATGCTTCTGGTTTTAACTCAAAAGAGGCCCTGTCTCTTCTTAAGTCACGCGCTGCTTTTGCCGTCTTTAACGCCTGTTTTTTCTCTTTAATATCAATGGCTGCCTTTTTCTTTTCTAGCTTAAATAGTACAAGTAACTCGTAATAATCGGTATTGTTTTCTAAGTCTTCTAATTTTAAATTGATTGCGTTTAAGCGTGTTTCTTCTTGTAAGAAGTGCGAGTTTTTAGTGAGCATATCATACACGGGAGGAACAAATTTTATGTGCGAGTTTTTTTCCGCTAATTTTCCAGAAACAGCAGAAATATAGCCAACTGCTCCTTGTGGGTTTTGAACCACTAATACCCCAAACATTTTTCCAATAACCAAGCCTTTTTTAGATGCATCTAGCCCGAAATTATGTTCAAAATCGGTTTGAGTTTTTAGGTAGTCTTGTATTTCAGTAGCGGCAATCTGACACAAAGGATGTGGTTCGTAATAAAAAGGAAATGTAAACTTTGAAGGAAGTTTAATTTCAGTAACAGCAGTTGTAAAGTGTTGAAAGTAGGTTTTCAAAAGGATGTTTTTTGGACAAAGATACTAGATATGACACGTAGACAGTCAAAATCATGCTATTTCTTGTTTTTTAAAAAACACGTGTTTATACCGCTAGCTGCTTTATTGATTCTTTGTAGTTTTAATCAAAACTTAATGAAATGGAAATCGTTGCGCAACCACAAACACAGGCTGTAACCTCAATAAAAAATATTGCTGATGTTATTGCTGAACTCGAAATTATTATTGAACGGTCAAAACTAAATGATGATCCTTTGGGGTATTTTGCGGCACTCTACAAAAAAGTTACTCTTAAAGTTAAAGAAGGTATCGCAAATAACATCTTTGATGATGGGCCGCGAATGGAAAAACTAGATGTAATTTTTGCGTCTAGATATCTTGATGCTTATGCCGCATATCAAAACAATGAACCAGTAACCGAATCTTGGAAAAAAGCCTTTAAGCTTTCTAAAAAATATTGGCCAATTGTCTTACAGCATTTGCTTATTGGAATGAATGCGCATATTAATTTAGATCTAGGAATAGCCGCTGCTGAGGTAATGAAGGGTTCAGATATTAATGATCTCAAAGGAGATTTTGATAAAATTAATGAAATCTTGTCTTCCTTGGTGCAGGATGTTGAAAGTGACTTGTCTGCAATTTGGCCAACATTAAAAACCATTTTAAAATGGACCGGTAAGGTGGATGATTTTTTAATTGACTTTAGTATGAAGTTAGCAAGAGATGGCGCTTGGAGTTTTGCAGTAGCACTTGCAGATACACCTAGTGATAAAGTAACTGCACTCATTGCGGCAAGAGATCTTTCTGTGGCTAAAATTGGAAATTTAGTTGTCAACCCCGGGTGGTTTGTAAGTACGTTATTTAAGTTGATTCGATTGGGAGAAAAAGGATCTGTATCTGATAAGATTGAAGATATGGAGCAGTGATGAAAAGAAGAATTTAATGCAAACAGCCTAGTTCAATATCATTTGCACAGAGAAAAACCTAGTGGTTATGGAGTTGTACTTGGACTGAGTGTTTTACATCATTAACATATGATAGAAAGCGTTAAAGGATGTTTAAAAACATATTAATTTCCTTTTTTGAGGTAAAGAAATTCGGACTAACTCTAATGTTTTTGCCTTGTAAGGTTACTAAAATATGTTGTTTCTTAAGTTTGTCATAAAGCGCCTGTGTTGTATCAAATGAACCAGTATTAAAATGAACAATTGCTGTTCTCTCTTCGCGTTTTCTTATTGGAGTTACTAGGAAGTATTTCCTTTTTTGAAGTCCATCAATTAGAATGTCCGTGTTTTCTAGGGCTTTTTCATAAATGTTTTTAACACCGATATTGAGAAGTAATTCCAATCCAGCAGACCAAGCATCAAAGAGTGAGTAGGCTATGGTACCTGTTTCGAATTTCCTAGAATCCTTATAGTAGGAGAGTTTATGATAATTGGGCTCGGCAGCAAACATTCCTGGTAGTACTGGGTTAATCATTTTTACAACTCTTTTGCTTACATATAAAAAACCTGTACCATGTAACCCAAGTAGCCATTTAAATCCGCAGCCAGCCATCACATCAATCTCCTCTTTTTCTACATCAATAGGGATCATACCAGCTGCTTGTGCAGCATCCACCACAAACAAGGCACCTTTCTCGTGAGCCAGTTTTCCTATTGCAGAAAGATTTGGCCTGAATCCACTATTAAATCGAACTGCAGCAATTGCCACAACACGTGTTTTATGGTCAATAATTTTTTGGAAAGCTTCAGGGTCGATACTGTGATCGTCATTAATTTTTGCAAATCGAACCTCAATACCCTTTTCCTTGAGTTGCAACCATGGAAAAGTATTATTCCAGTGTTCACGTTCGGGGAGTACAATATTGTCCCCTTTTTTTAAATCTAATCCTTGTGCAATAATTCCCATACCAACTCCAGTACTTGTAACTAACCCATATTCTTCTGGCGCTCCACCTAGCAGTTTTGAGAGTAAAATACGCGTATGATTTCTATCAAACCCTTTTTTGTGAATGGGATTTAATGCTGTTTTTAAATGTGCCTGAAGTCTATCATATACCGCGGTGTTTAGAGGAGATTGAGAAGCATTGTTTAAATAAACAACTTCTTTTGTTACAGGGAATAGTGTTCTAATTTGTTCAATATTCATACTAAAGTAGTGTTATAAGTTTATTTCAATCCATTCGCATAATCAAACAAAGCAGGCAACCCACCTGTATGCCAAAATAGAACAGTTGAATTTTCTTTAATTTTTTTGTTTTTCAAGCAATCAAGCATTCCAAAAAAGGCTCTTCCTGTGTATACAGGGTCCAGTAAAACCCCCTCCTTCAATGCCAATTCATTGATTGCGGTAATTTCATTTTTAGTTAAAACACCATATTCGGCTTCATTATAATTTCTGTTTAAAGGAATATCAGAAAGGGTGTAATTCGTGTCAAGATTTAATAAGGCTTCTCCTTCCTTTACCAGGTCTAATACGACTTCTGCGAGTTCACTTTTCTCATTTGTGTCCTTATCAATTTTTATTGGGATAAGCTCAAAATCTAAATTGTATAATTGCATTCCTAACATTATTCCAGCTTGAGTTCCGCCAGAGCTAGATGGGAAAAATAGGTAATCAATTTTTACATGTTGTTCTTCTAATTGAAGTTTTAGTTCTTTCATTGCTTCAACATATCCCAACGTTCCTGTTATGTTTGAGCCTCCAATTGGTATCACATATGCTTTTTTACTTTTTTCAAGGGCTGAGATATGGCAATTGAAATCTATTTCTTTATTGTAATTAGAAGTGAAATGGATTTTTGCCCCCAACAAATGCGATAAAAGTAAATTCCCTTGGTACTGTTTTGGTTCATTGCCTTTTACAATAATATGGCATTCAAGACCTGCAACAGCACAAGCAGCTGCTGTTTGCCTACAGTGGTTAGATTGTTGTGCTCCTGCTGTAAAGACTACATTGCAATTTGTGTCAATAGCTTCCTTTATAAGGTATTCGAGTTTTCTTGTTTTATTTCCACCAGAGGCCAAGCCAGTTTGGTCATCTCTTTTTATATATATGGTGTAATCTGAATATTTATTTGATACGTTTTTTAACGTATGTAATGGTGTTGGGAAAAAGCCCAAATTGTATTTATTGGTACGTGTATTTTTCATTTGCCTTTTAGGGTTTGTCTAGGAATTACTGTCAACGTATTTGTTTTGTGAGTATAAACGACTAATTTAGTAAATACAAAACCAACTAGAAAACCCAAAAGTGCTTAGATATAGTAAAGAGAGGTTTTTGACGGTAAACATGTATTAAAATTAATTTAATGGGCTGTTTTCCGTGTGTATTAGGTATTATTCAATTTTTTAACTGCAGTAATAATTTCGTCGGAAACTGCAATCAATTGATGCTCAATCTTTTCAGAGAGCGCTGGTAAATCATCAAAATTTGGCTTGTTTTCAAGTACGGCTTCTATTATTGAGTATTTCGGAATTTCTTGTATGTCTTTATTCCATTCTGATTCTTTTAATAAATTCCAATATTCTTTTTGAGTAGTGATGGTATTTCCCAAGAGCCAAATCTCAAACCTCATTTCCGAATGATTTAATACGAGCCCTAGTTTTAACTTTTTATTTTTCAAAAAATCATTTGAGTAATAAAAGTATGTATAATCCATATACCCATGAAGAATACCTGTAAATGAATATTTTTCAGACAGGTTTTTAATGAAGTCCACTCTTAGTTTCATAACAAACTTCACTAATTGGTTATATGCAATTAAAATATCTCCTTTTTCAAGTTGTTCTTTGTAAATCTCAATATAGTGATTCAAGTTTTTCATATCGATAGTGCTAATTTTATTGGCCACAGGTGTATTTGATTTGTAAGAAAACCAATTGAATTTCCTACCAGTTGCAAATGTACGCAGTCGTTAAGGTTTTCAACCTTTGTTTAAAGATAGTGTTTGCTTCATAATTTAACATGCTTTTTTCTTTCCTTCTCGCAATTCGCGTTCTAATGCCTAAGATTCTGGCTCTTAGGTTATTTATTTAATAATCGGTTGGATATTTTCTCAATTTTGAAGTGTAATTAAAAATGAATTATTTCATATCATTCTTGATTCCAATGGCGGCATCCGAAAAGCCAATTTAAATAGAGTAGGAAAAACTAAATTATTATTTTATGGAAACAGCAATAGACACAAAATTAATTAATTCAGATGCATTAACAGCATGTAGTCCTTCTAATCTTGTGGGTACTACATGGTTTATCCAAGCAGTTAAAGGAGATTTTATTACATTTGATGCTACTTTTAATGCTAATGGAACTGGTACTGATAAAGGAGTTTCTGCGCCTTTTTATGGTCAAATGACCTGGTCTGGAAATGAAGCAAGTGTTATTTTTATTATAAATTGGGGATATGGTCATTCTACTTGGAATTGTCATGCAAATCCAGAAAAAGGGACAGGTGTTATGCATCATTCGTTTAATGGAGTAATGTATACATCGCCGTTTACAATGGTGAAAAAATAATACCTAGATTACAAGTTTCTTAATAAAAGCTCTCAGTATAACTGAGGGCTTTTATTTGGGTTCTGCATTTTTAACAGGCCGAAAATGAGTGAATTATTTATTTTGTTGTGGATGCTTATTTTTTAAACGTTCTACTGTGTATTTCAGGTTTCCAATCAGTCCAATTCCTAAGACTATCATTCCAACGGCAATGGCTTCTGAACGATAAGTTTTGGAAAAAAACATGGTGGAAAGCCCGAGGATTATAAGCCCAATGATTAAGATTGATATTAGAATGATAACGAAAATTCCTACTATTTCATTTTTCCAAATTCTTTTCGAAATAAAATTGTGTGTTCTACTTGGGTCTTTGAGTGAAGAGAATGCTAATCCAATTCCAGTTAAAACAAGAAAGTTATTCAATTGCTCCCATCCACTATGACCAGTTTGAACAACTTTTAAAAAAGCAACAAAAAAATATATGCCCCATAAATAGAATGGAATCCGTAAGTAACTTATTAGGTTAAATATTTTTTTAAAGGTCATTTTAAAGGTCATTTTAGAGGGCTATAAATGTGTTTGTATATGATTTGTCGGGTTAGAAAGCCAATTGAATTTCTGCCCGTTGTACATCATACTTGGTTGTTCGTTTTTTGTTTAAAGATACCAATTAATTATTGTCTTGGTATCAATCTGTTTTTTTAGAAGTTCAAAGAGCGTTTCTGTTTTTTTATTCTTAGATCCATATATAAAGCGATTCCTATTAGTATCAATGCAAGAGAGATAACCGCTATTCTTATAGTTAGTTCTATTTTTGGTTGTATTGTAAATGCAATTGAGAATGGAAATAAAAAAACAATTGCTCTAGAGGTGTAGTAGTTATTGGGTACAAAGTGCAATTTGTTTTTCAAGTACTTTCTAAATTTAGTTAGTTTTTGCTTGAATATTTCATTGCTAAATGAGGGGATTTTTTCAAGTTCTAAATAGCCAATATAGCTCTCAATAGCTTCTAGTTGTTCTAGACTGAGTTCTTTTTCTTTTAAGTTGCTAACTAGTTTAATAAATTTCTCAAATGTTTTAATTTCAGTTTTCTCATGGGTCTTAGAAAGTTGTTTTTTAAGAAAAACGATCGTTGCGTTCAAATTACTTGTTTCGTCCAGCGAGTTAGAACCAACAAGTTCTTTTATAGTAATCTCTAATGCAGCAGCTATTCTTTTTATGGTTTCTCCGGTGGGTGCTGACTCTTTATTTTCAATTCTTTGAATGGTTCTTAAGCTTACTTGTGATTCTTCAGCTAAATATTCTTGAGACATGCCTCTAAGTGCTCTTAATTCCTTTAATTTCTTTGCTAAATTATTGGTGGCCATTTTTTTTCTTTTTTTCTTGAGTACGAATATATGGTACTTTATTATTGATCTTGTTTTTTAATTGTTTCTTATTTTCTCACCTTTAATTGGCGAATAATCTATTTTTATTTCTCCATGTACTAAAAGGGAATTAAAGTATGATTTGATACCAGTAGCGCTATTTGATTTTTCTGTGTTTTGAATGTGAAAATGTAAATGTGGCTCTGTCGAGTACCCAGAATTACCACAACGCCCTAATAATTGACCTTGTTTAACTATATCTCCTTGCTTAACTTGAATAGAATATTGTTTAAAATGTGCAAAAAAGAGGTATTCATTATTTACTGTTTTAATAATAACAGTGTTTCCAGAAGGAAAGGTATCGTCCATTTCTCCAATCTTATTATCTTTAACCCCAGTAACGACCAATACAACCTCTCCATCACAAGGTGCTATTAATTCTTTACCAAAAGCATAATAATCGGTGTTCGTTTGTCCAGTTGTTTTATAGGATTTCCCTTTTTCATTCTGAATTACCATATCAAAAGCATTTTTTTGAGTTTCATCTATTACATGAAAATTCAATGCTTTTGTATCACCGCCCCATAGTACTGTCCATTCTTCTTTAAAGGGGAGAATCAGTGTACTTAAATTTCGTTTAATTTTGGCTATGGTATCATTCTTAAAAGGCGTTATTGCAAATCCATTAATGTTTAAATCATCATCTACAGAAATATGAAGTGTGAGCACTGCGCGGTCAAAATTTGTTTTATAGACAGCCACACTTTCTTTTTTGTATTTGATGAATTCTCTTTTGTTTATTTTTCCCGCTTTTGACTTTAAATTGGACAAGAAATTTTTTAATTTACCTAGAGGAACAGCAGTTTTGAAATGGTCTGAAAATGATAAAAAAATTGCAGTATAATTGTTCGTGTTGTAATTCTTTTCAAAAGAATCAGTAATGCTTTTGTAGGTTGTTTTTTCGGTTTGAGAAAATGCAATATGTGCTATAAAAAGGAAAATACTTAAAGATAAAATTTTCTTCTTAGAGCTGTGAAAAAAACCACATCTATTTACGGAGTTGTCTAACATCATTTTGAATGTATTTATTGTTCTCAGCAAAAGTATGTGGCATCTCTAAAAGTTGTAACGTCAAGTTAACGTCGTCTTTACGTCAACTGGCTGTAACCTCTTTCATTAGCGTGTAAAAAGTATTTTTAAACAGAAAAAGGGAGTCACAATACTACGTTTTTCTGGAGTATTTATTGAGTGTTGTTCTTATTGAAGGGTGTTTAATTCTTCAATCCTCTTATTTATAGCATTGATTTTAGCTTTTTGCGCATCGGTTCTGAATTCAGTTTTTTCAAAAATATGTCCGTCAGACCAAATTAACTTTGCTTTTATTGCTTCTTTTTTCAATTGATGATGAAATTTTTCATCTATTTTTTCAAAAGCCCATATTCTCCATTTTGCAATAAAAATGGACCAAATTATCCAACCTGAAATAAATGAAATTACAATGCCAACTATGAGTATTGGTGTGGAGATTAAAGCAATTTCATATAGGTAATAGAAAAGCCCCATAAGGCCAAACATTACAAGCATTCCTGGAAAATTAATAAAAATTTGCCCTTTATTTAAAACCTTATTGAATGCTATTTCTTCTTCTCTGTTCATTTGTTATATTGGTTTGTTTAACTATTTATCTGTTTTGTACAGCCAATGATGCTGCTTTTTAATCCTGGTATTCACTATAACATATCCGTTTTTTATTTCCAATTGAGGCGATTTTTATTTCTCCGTGTTTAAATTCAGTTGTTATTTTATGGTGTTTTTTCTTTCTACTGTAATTTCTGAACCTTCGACTAGCATTACAGAAACTGGGTTGGCCGAATTTAGCACTTCAAATTCTTTTCCATATACCGTTCTAAAATCTATGTCAATTTCATAATCGTTAACGATGTACGCTTCCCATTTTGGGTGGGTAACCTCATATTCATTCGATTTACGGTGATTAACTTTTGCATAGCCCCAGTAATGCTCGGTGATGAATTCTAGTTCGCTGTTCGATTCAATCTGGTGTTTTTCAATGCTTGCATCAACTTTTATTGAATTCCATTTGCCTGATTTTTTCCATCTATATTGAACGGTTCTTCCATGTTGGTTTGAATCCCATGAGTGTTCCATTGGCAATGTTTCGTAATTTTCATTGTAAATGGTATTTGCTACAAAAGTCAAAGCTCGTTTTGGTACGATTTCTTTAATAAATACAACACCTCTTTTCCATGCTCCATTTTCGTATCGTTTAACGTAAAATCGTAAATTAACTTCTTCGAAGTTGGTATGAAATGGAATTTTAAGCCCTAATAATTTGGTGTTCACAAACATAAACCCAACCAAGCTAACATAGCAGTTTCCATTCCATAAATCTAATTCAGTCCCTGTTGGTAGGTGTGTCTCAAGTAGTTTTTTGTCGATTATATAATTCGCTAATGCAAGTTTTCTCCATGCTGCCTTTAAAAAACTCATTTAGTGTTGTCTTTATGTGTTTGAATAGTTTAAGCTACCATTTTGGCCCAATCAGACCGCAAAGCTGCAAAAAAAATATTCTGACTGTTTTAAATTTTGTGTCGGAAGGTTCATAGCCTTTTTCAGAGGTGAATTTAATACTAAATGTTGAATTTACCGAATAGCAAGCAATGAATTATACATGTTGTTGTGAATCCTTTATTCAAGATACTTTCTTATAAATTGTGAAGACTGTTTTTGAAAGGAGCATTATTTATTCTTTGTGTATTTCAAGGTTGCGCCACCATGTTCTATAGTAAATCCAAGGACATTGTTTTTATCATCTATCTCAAAAATTTGATAAACATTCAGGCGTTGCATATAAGGCCAAAAATGGGTGTCTGAGGTAGGTACCAATTTCAAGTAAAATTGACCAACACTTTTAGAAAACAGTTGATTATTTTCGATAAAAATTTCTACATCACTTTTGTCTTTTAAACTATACGCTCCCACATATTTTTCTAACTGACTGGAAGAGAGTAGTGGTGTCTTGGCTTTCTCATCGTAGAAAAGAGGATTAATTACCCAATCGGCAATTTCATCTGTGATGTATTGATATAAGTCATATTGTTTAAATATACCTACAATTGCATCATCCATTAATATTTCCTTGTTTGATTTTCCTTGTTGCCTTAATTCAAATACGCGATGGGAAAACCTTGAACGAAGTTTTTTTTCATTGATCAAATCTTCTTTGTTGCTGATAATTTTACCTGTAGTATTTCCAGAAATGTATTTGGTGTGCTCATTACCCATCTCTAAGGCCATATCAATGCCATTAAAATGACCTTCTAGCCCATAGGGGCCTTCTATTGTCATCCATTGGCTTCTATAACTATCGGCCATAAAAGTTGTATTGGCATTTTCAATATGAATGTTGATGTGGCCAAATGAATGCCCCAAACTCCTATAAGCAATGATTGATTCTGTTCCAATATCCAAAGAGAATTGATCCTTAAATAACAATTGCGTGTGGACGTTTCTATGGTACACTATATTTTCATGTGAAATAATCGTCACATCCTTGTCTTTGAAGTACCAATTGGCGGCAATGTTATAATTATCCCAATTACTGTTAATGACATATTTTACGGGCATATCAGAAATCTTCTGTAATGCATTCATAAACTGCACCACCTCATCTCCGCTAAATAAAGGATTGATGAGTAATAAACCTTTCTCACCAATAATCACTCCCATATTAGACCTGCGGGCAGATGAACTCCCTGTTCGAGTGATAATATAAGTGTGGTCACTTAATTTAGTAGACTCATATTTAATCTTTTTACCTTGACTAAAAGTGATTGTGGGAAATAATAAAATAAGTCCTAGAATTGTTAAAATGTATTTTGGTAATTTCATGTTTTGTGCTACAATGATTTACAACGCTCTTATGTATGATTTCGTTGGGTGTTTAAGCTTCCAATTTAGCAAATAAAATACCAACTAGAAAATCCTCACGGATTTTCGAAAGTAGCGTAGCACTAGCAATTAATTAGGCACGGTGTTTTGCGTTTGTTCTTTTTGCTGTGTTTAGTTTGGGGAATGCAGACCGATTTTGTTCCCTTCCGAATCAAGGAATATTGCGTAATATCCACTTTCGTCTGCGTGAAGTGATTTTGGAACAATTATTTCTCCGCCATTTTTCTCGACCTTATCAAGAATTATTTGAAGATTAGTCCCTCCATTTAGGTATATGGTAACTCCATTAGCCGAAGGTTTGTAACCTGCTGCTTTCATAATAACTCCCGTAACCCTTTGTCCTTCATAAGGGAATATGCCCATTTCCATTTTTGGGAATTCCATTTTTTCAATGTTAATGCCTAAAATTTCTTGATAAAAATTGACTGCCCGTGAAATATCAGAAGCTGGAATTTCAAAAATCGAAATAAAACTTTTCATGGCATTAGTTGTTTTCTCTTGGCTAGAATCTACTTTTTGTGCTTTTGAATTGGACTTATTTTGATCTGTACAAGCCATAAGGCTAAAGGCAAGTATTATAGTAGTGCTTAGAACAATTATTTTCATTTTTTCTATTTAAATTGGTCATACGAAATTAGATTATTTGTGAAGGTCAAAATTGTAAAAATGCGACAGCCAATCTATTTGTAGAAAAGTACAGAAAGAGTCATGTTTTCATTTTCTAAAAACTCCTTCGGGCTCGTTCCCGTGAACTCCTTAAAGTCCTTAATGAAGTGTGCTTGGTCATAATATTCACTTTCGTAAGCGATATTAGTTAAGCTTTTCGCTTCTTTATTGAGCAGCATTTTTAATGCGGTTTGTAGTCGAATTAATTTACCCAATTGTTTTGGGCTAACTCCTATTTGTTTTGCAAACTTTCTCTCAAGTTGTCTTCTTTTGGACAAGTCGTCTTTAAGAATTGTTTTTATCGGTGCGTTTCCGTTTGTCGATAAAAGGGCGTTAACGGTTGTTTTTACAATATTCTCCACAGTAAATTTGTCGGTTAACCTTTCTAGAAGAAATATTTCTATAATTTCTATTCGTTGTTTAACGGTTTTCGCGTGGGTTATTTTTTGTTCTAGTTCTTTGGCGATTTTTTCTTCAAACAATAAGGCTAATGGTGTTTCTTTGTTCGCTAAATTTTTAATTGGTTCAGTTACAAAATTGGCAAATCCGTATGGATAAAATCTAATTGCAAAAGTGTTTACATAGCCTGTTGGTTGGATATAAAATGGTTCAATGGTTTGCCCAAGTACCATTGCACGAGGTTGAAGTATAAATCTATCTTGAGAAGTATAACGCTTTATGTCGTCTCCAAGAATAAAAGCCATTTCAATACATCCATCAGGTATAATTCGCTGTCTTTTAGAATTGTTTTCGGCAGGAATATCCAGCGTCCAATAACAACTTACAAGAGATGCTAAATCTGGATGTGGCTGAAATGTCTGATACTTCATTAATAGTTCGTTTTTTTCTTAGTGATGCACACGGTTTGTGTTGCCGAAAGGTTCATGACCTTTTGCTGAGGTGAATGTAAAACTAAATGTTGAATTCAACGAATAGCTAGTGCTTAATTGCACAGGTTGTTGGCGCCACGCTATTTCTTTTCTTTTCGTAAAATTTTCTCCATTTTACGACCCTTTGCCAATTCATCAATCAGCTTTTCCATTTGTCGGCATTGTTTGTACAATTCAAATTCATCTGCTATTTCTTCAATTCGATAACCACAAACAACTCCTTTAATCATGTATGCATTAGGATGGGTTTTTGCTTGCTCAAAAAACGTTCTAAACGTTACTTTCTCTTCGATAAGTGATTGTAATTTATTTTCGTTAAAACCAGTAAACCATTCTATTACTTGATGAAACTCTTCTTTTGTCCTGCCATGTTTTTCTAATCTATTCCAGTAAAGTGGGTAAATAGATGCAAAGATCATATTAGCAATTTTTTCATTCTTTTCAGCTGTAACCTTCATTTTTGTGAGTTTTAATTGGTGCTAACGGTTTGTATAAGTTTTTTTTATGTTGATTAAGCGACTAATTTAATAAATACAAACCGAATAGAAAATCCGCGAGGATTTTCGTAAGTAAGCTTGTTCTAGCAATTAATTATACATGTTGTTATATGTTGTTTCCTTTTTCAACTAATTTTAAATCCATTCCGCTTGATATTCTAAATCAATAGGTTGATAATTTATATATTGAACAATCCTTGGCTTATCAGATGTGTTTGGACTACTTCCGTGTGGTAGGCATTGATTCCAAATGATAAAGTCACCGGCTTTTGCTGCAACGTTTTTCTGTTTATAATCATTCAGTAAATTAATATCTCTTGGGTTTTCATCATTATTCAGATTTTCTAACCAATTTTCAATGTTTTTGTGAAAACCAGGGATTAATGTGAATGCACCTTGATTCTCATCTGTATCTGATAGATACAAGAGTCCCTGAAGGCCATATGGGATTGGTGTTTTAAGACTAACATCCCAATGTAATTTTGGTCCAGGAAATTTATAAGATATATTCTCTGGCGGATTAAAACTAACTCGATCCATACTTACTAATAAATCTTTTCTGTTCCAAAGTTGCTGATATGCTATTTGAATTTTTTTAGAAAGTCTATTACTTTCTAAAACCGGTGAGTTAAACAACTGTATCATAATCCCATTTTTAAGTGGATGAGATGTATACCAAGAGTTAGGTTCGGAACTATTAGCGTCAATTGTATTATATATTAATTCTACTGTTTTTATACAATCTTTTTTAGGTACAGCGTTTTTTAAAATTATATATCCGTTTTGATCCCATTGTTCGAGTTCTAATTGATTAAATACTGTTTCTTCAGGTATAAACTGAGTATCTTCTCTATTGCTAACGACAGCATTGAATTGTTCAATAATAGGCTTCGATATTCTGCCATTCTTTAAAATCCAATTTTCGAACTGATCAAATGAGTTATTTGATTGCATCAGATATTTTATAGTAGGCTCTGTTCCGAGTCCTAAAGCATTAAAAACACCATTAATATATTTCCAATCAATTTTTTTAATTTCTTTTTGATACTTTTTTAATTCTGCGTAATGGTTCCATATTAATTTTAAGTAATAAATTCCAATCTTACCGCAATCCGTTATTTTTATTTCAGTTTGATTTGTCATTTTAAAAGGTCTAGGTGAATTTTATTGCCAACGTGTTTGTGCATGATTTGCTTGCGTGAATTTAGCGAATAAATAGTTAATAATTACAGGCCTTTGAAGTCCACGAGGTTTTTCCGAAGGAAAAACTTTTTAAGCAATGAATTATGCACGGTGTTGTGGCACGTTATTTATTTTTTTCCAATAACCGTCATAGTCCAGTTATTTTGTTCCTCACTCGGATTTTCATTTGGATGGTCAAAAGAGAAGTATACTCCGTTTGATAATTTAAGTTCAATACAGCCTACATTTAATGCTGTTTTGGTATAATTCAAATTCAAAGAGTTTAATTCCTTTATTGTACTTAATAAGCTAGGACTCCCCTTATTGTTTGAAAGAATCCACCAATTCGATATTGATATGCTTTCTCCTCCACTAATTTCAGATACATAATCTGTGAATATTCCGTTTAATTTATTTCTTTCATTAAAATGAAATTCAATATTTCCATATCTCCAAATTTTTGATGTTTGTTTAGATTTTCCGTTTATCCAATCTTCAGGAGGGAAACATTGATTTTCTATTTCAGTTTTAGTTTCTCCAAGTTTAAGAAATCCGAATTTTCCAGTTTTTATAAACTCCAGAAAATCTAAATTTAATTTGATCCTATTCATTTTTCTCAAATGTGCTACAACGTGTTTGTGCATGATTTGCTTGCGTGAATTTAGCGATTAAATAGTTAACAATTACAAGCCTTTGAAGTTCACGAGGTTTTTCCGAAGGAAAAACTTATTAAGCAATTAATTATGCACGGTGTTGTGCTTAGTGTTTTTTTAATAATTCAGCTTTAATCTCGTATGGTGTTTCAGGAAATCCAAAAAGAATCGCTTTTTTTTCGTCAACTTCTTTAATTCCGATGAGTGATTTTCTTTCTCCATTATTATAAACTGAAATAAAGTATGTTCCTTGTAAATTTTCTAATAATAATTTCTGTCCTTCCTTTTTCAGTCTTTGGTTAATTTCCTTTATTGTTTTACTGTCTAAGTTTTTATTAAATATAATTGGAAATTTTTCACCATTCCATTCAGCTTTAAATTCCAGTTTGTTGATTTTTTTGGTAGTTAATTCTGTTTTTGTAGGTCTAATTCTTTCATAGTCTGTTGCAAATTCAGTGTTTTCAGTAATGGTTTTTGTTTCACTGATAACTTTATGGGTTTTTCCCAATCTGAAAATCCTTATTCGATTATCATTAACAAATTCATATTTTGATTCGGACAATTTTTCACTCCACTTATTTACCTTTTTTGATAATTTGTTTTCTGCTTTTTTCTCCAAATCAAAGTGAATAATTTGATTATTTTCAAATTCTATAAATTCAGGTGAACAATAGTGATCTCCTGTTTTTATCATTAACCAAGTTCCATTTAAATTCTCCAATTTTCAAATATTTTAACGATTTTTAGACATTAAGTACAACGTGTTTGTGCATGATTTGCTTGCGTGAATTTAGCGAAAAAAGACTTAACAATTACGAGCCTTTGAAGTCCGCGAGGTTTTTCCGAAGGAAAAACTTTTTAAGCAATGAATTATGCACGGTGTTGTATGCAGTTTTTACTTGTAATAGTAATACCAATTGCTTTCATAATTTTCATCAAAGTTCTGTTTTGAGTCTATTCCAATTCCAAATTTTTCTCTTTTCCAATAATTGAATTCATCGTGCTCTTTTAATAATTCAAAATATTTATTCTCAACCATTTTAAACTCAGCCGAATTTTTGATTTTTTCCTTTTGTTCATCTTTATATACAAACAAAGTAACATTGCTAAAACAACGTGAAATAGTCCATATTTCTGGAATTCCAAATTCATCTTGTAATTCCGAAATCCTTTTTTCAGGAATTAAAGTATTTGTTTCTTCCATCGCTACTGGTTTAAAAGCTGAAAAAGAAATAAATATGTCTTTTAGAGTTGGTTTTCGTTTTAATATTTTCCCAAATGTTTTATTAGTCGGTACTTTTAACAAATTTAAATTCCCAACCAACTTTTCGGCAATTTCAGTTTGTTTTTTTGAATTGAAATTTGAGTACCAATGATTACTTTCGTGAAATTTTAGCTCATCTTCTGATGTTTCTAAATGAACTGCAATTCTAACCTTATTGTTATGACTCATAAATTCCTGTTGTATATCTAAAACATTGACATTATATTTTTCAGATATCCATTTAGCAATAGATTCAAATTCTTTTTCAATTCGATTTTTACCTTGTTTTATTAGTTTGGTTTTTTTGTATTCTATTTCGGATGATTCTATCAATTCTTGGTTTTTCTTAAATTGCTTACAACGTGTTTGTGCATGATTTGCTTGCGTGAATTTAGCGAATAAATAGTTAACAATTACAAGCCATAGAAGTCCACGAGGTTTTTCCGAAGGAAAAACTTATTAAGCAATTAATTATGCACGGTGTTGTGGCACGTTTTTTTGTTTCGCTTAAATTTGTCTTTATTTTCCAATTTATTTATAATTCCATTCAATTTTTTTTCTAATTCTATGAGTTTTAAATTATTGTTTGTTTTGTAATTTAAATTTTCATTTTTCCCAGTTAAATCTAAAACATCAAAACTCTTTTCATACTTTATTTGTCCGTCATTTATTGTGAAATTCCGAAAACATGAATGCACGGATGCAAGTGAAATCTCTTCGTCAATTTTATATCCTTTTACTTTATCGGTTTGTAATTCCTTTGTGTTTTTTCTCAGAAACTCTTTTGGCTTAAAATCTGAAATTTCTACAATATTGAATTCGCTACAATTATCGAATTTTTGAACGTACGTCTTATGGCTTTCACTCCAGAAAATGTAAATTTCGTTTTTTGAATAGCAATTTAGACAATCTTTCTTATTTGTTTTTTCTATCCTAACTCCGCCAATGCAATATTTTTCAACTCCGATGTAACTCAGTTTTTTGGTGTCAAAACGTTCAGTTATATTCTCAAGTTTATATTCCGATATATTCTTTCTCTCGATACTTTTTTTTGAAGCACAAGAGCCGGAAATCAGAACGAATATAGATAGAATTACGTTTTTCATAAATGTGCTACAACGTGTTTGTGCATGATTTGTTTGCGTGAATTTAGCGAATAAATAGTTAATAATTACAAGCCTTTGATGTCCGCAAGGTTTTTCCGAAGGAAAAACTTTGTAAGCAATTAATTATGCACGGTGTTGT
>Ga0105356_10001888_pt1 | contig 21006 bp, 16 predicted proteins | sample GOMGulsemesocosm_3_FD_83502 | JGI IMG/M metagenome (GOLD analysis project Ga0105356, IMG submission 83502) | Methane-oxidizing microbial communities from mesocosms in the Gulf of Mexico - GOM9D Gulf of Mexico | ecosystem: Environmental > Aquatic > Marine > Cold seeps | place: Gulf of Mexico... | reverse complement strand
GTTAAAGAATATACTACTCGTAAAGGAACTTCTGCAAATACTTCTCTATTAATAATGTTCTTTTCTTCTAACTCTCTTAGTTTAACCGTTAATGTCTTTTGTGTAATTTCACAAATGAGTGCATTTAATTCTTTAAATCTTTTATTTCCATTTAAAAGATTCCAAATTATATAAAGTTTCCACTTATCATTAAAGATATCAACAGTTACTGCAACTGTACATTGGTACTCTTTATCATTTATTTTATACATCTTAATCCTTTGTTACATAAGTATAACATAAAAAATAAAAATATCTCTTTACTTACATTAATTACTGTAAGGAGATTTTAAGTTTAGTGCTGTTATAATTCCTTACTTACAAAAATTACTGTAAGAGAATTTAATGTTAACAATAGCTTTTTATTATTGTTTCAATAATAATCTTACAGTAGTTTTTACACTAAATAGGTGTTGAATAGTTCAACAATAAAATTAAAATAAACAGGACAATAAAATGAAAAAATTAACAACAGTAGTATTAGGTTTAAGTGCATTGGTTTTACCATTAACATTAGCAGCAGGAGAAATTAAACTTTCTCAAAATGAAGGAACGATTATTGAAAGAGGTATTAACTTAAATGTTAATGGAACAATTACTAAAAAATCAGAAAATGGTATTTGGGTAGTAGATGGAAAAGAAGTATTTGTTGACAAGGATACTTTTATCTCTTCTGCTACAGACACGAATATTGGAGATACTGCAAGTTTAGTTGTTCAACACCAATATGGTAAAGCATTTGTTATAAGTGTAAACTAAAACACTATTTTTACAAATAAGTTGACGCGAACCAACTTATAAATGAAGTTCTTATCCACTAATTTAATTTCTCTCCTGAAATGAAATTTAAAAGGGAATATCTTAAGTGATATTCCCTTTTTTTTCTCTCCCTATAATAATCTTGTGAATAATTTACACCTAAATTATATAATGTTGAAGTATATCTTTAAAAAAATCTTCAAATTCTTTTAGTTGATATTTTAATGCCATTTTTCTTCAAGATACAAAACGCTAGCTTTTTTGAATACCCTTTTATTTTCACTAAATTAAACGTGAGATGTCCTTTATTTTATTAGAAATAGGGCATTTGAAAAATTATTTAATGTTTGACTGAATATTTTCAAATAGGAGTGGTGATTTTTTTTGTTTTATTGTGTAAATTATTTAAAAGTAATTTATATAGGAGTAAAGAGACTACTTCTTTTTGCTGATTATTCTTATTTACGAGCTTTCTTTCTTCAAAATAAGTCTTAAAAAATTATTTATATAAGATATTGAATATTTGTTTAAAATGTAAATATTACAATTCTACTGTAAATATGCAATTAATGGCTTTTAAATTGTAGTGAATGTAAAATTAAAATAAATTATTAAATTTATTTAAAAGTTTATATTAGAAAAGTAAAATTGTAATTATCAGAATATATTCGATGATTTGGGACTTTGTTTATTTTTATTTTATTTTTATTTTTTAAATTTTCTTTAAGAATGAAAAAATAGCAAGACCAAAATTTTAAATTTAGATTTAAAATTAAATTATATATAAAGTTAATAAAATGTAGACTTCCTTATGAATAAATTTAAAATATTATTAGTTGATGACATACAAAATAATCTTTATTTGTTGGAATTGCTTATTGAAGAGTATTTTGATGATGTGGAAGTGATTCAAGCACTTAGTGCACATGAAGCTTTAGAGCTTGTTCTTAAAACAGATGTTGACCTTATATTCTCAGATGTACAAATGCCAGAAATGGATGGTTTTGAATTTACAAGAATATTAAAAAGTTATCAAAAAACCCTCCATATTCCTATTATTTTAATAACAGCATTATCTCTTGATAGAAAGAACCAAATAAAAGGTTTTGAATTAGGTGCGGTTGATTATATTACCAAGCCAATTGACAGAGAAATTTTAATACCAAAGATTAAAAATTTTAAAAAAATATTTGAACTTCAAAAACAAACGCAAGAACAAAATGAAGAAATTAAGGTACTTGCATATTATGATACGCTTACAGGATTAGCTAACCGAAAAACTATCTCTAAAAGAATAGAGGAAGAAATACATTTTTCACTTAGAAATGGCACAATATCTGCATTGATTTTTTTAGATTTGGATGGATTCAAACATATAAATGACTCACTTGGCCATGATTATGGAGATAAAGTTTTACAAAATATTGCAAAAAAATTAGAACACAGTATTAGAGATTTTGATGTAGCTGGTCGTATTGGAGGGGATGAATTTATAGTTCTTATAAGAGGGGATGAAAAAGATCATAGTATTAGTCAAGAACGTTTTACTATTCTTTTAAATAGAATCTTAGAAAATATCAATGAACCTATTGATGTTAATGGTATACCTTTAACGGTAAGTGCTTCATTAGGGGTTTCACTTATTCCTCATGATGGAGATGATTATAATACTATTATCAAACATGCAGATAGTGCAATGTATAAAGCTAAGAATCTTGGAAAAAATCGTGCTGTATTTTATGATTCGGCGCTTCAAAGCGAAGCGGATAAATTACTTTTTTTAAGAAATGAAGTACTTCAAGCCGTTAATAACTGTGAGTTCATAATGTATTATCAAGCCCAATATGATATAAAAGGTGAAAATATACTTGCTTATGAAGCGTTAATTAGATGGAATCATCCTAAAAAAGGAATCTTACTTCCTCTTGAATTCATACCGTATTTAGAACAGTTTGATTTAAGTCTTATTGTGGATAAATATGTTTTTGAGCGTGTTTGTATTGAGGTTAATAATAAGCTAAACGTATCCATAAATCTTTCTGCAAAAAGTTTTGAAGATAAGGGCTTTGTTGATTTCTTAAAAGAGACAAGTGAAAAATATAATGTAGATTCCTCAAAAATAACCTTAGAGGTTACAGAAGATGTTTTAATTAGAAATATAAACAAAAGTTTTATTAAAGATATAAAAGACTTAGGCTTTAAAATATCTATTGATGATTTTGGTACTGGATATTCCAGCCTTTCTTATATCTCAGGTATGGAGTTTGATGAAATTAAACTTGACATGGCATTTATCCAAGCCATTTCTAAATCAAAAAGAGATAAACAAATTTGTAAGTTTATTTTGCATATGTTTAGAGGACTTGATGTGAAAATAGTTGCAGAAGGTGTTGAAACAAAAGAACAGCTTGCGTTTGTAAGTAAAGAAGGTGCCAATGTTATTCAAGGTTTCATTTACTCTGAACCACAGACCATAGAAACTATTGTAAAAATATAAACAGGAAACAATGTATGCAAAATCAAAATACAAATATTTTTATAATAATTTTTGAATTCGTAAGTGTATTTATTTTAATTGCATTGTTTTATATGATGAACATATATACAACAAGTTTAAATTATGCAGAAGAGAATCGTTTTAGTATGATGCTTGTGGCCGATAAATTAAGACAAAGCTCTGATGATCTTACACATTTTGCAAGAACATATACTATAACAAACGATGTAAAGTTTAAAGAACAATACTTTGATACCTTAGCTATAAGAAATGGTAAAAAAGAAAGACCTGAAAATTATACTGCTATTTATTGGGATTTATCAAAAAGTGTACGAAAATTAAAACATCCTGATACAAAAAAAATATCCCTTGATAGTTTGATTGAAGAATTACCTTTTAGTGAATTAGAATTATCCAAGATTTTACAAGCAGAATTTAATTCAAATGATTTGGTCAATTTAGAAGTCAAAGCCTTTAAATTAATGGAAGAGAATAGTCCCAATCAAGCACTAGCAATAAAATTGCTGCATTCAGATACTTATTATATAGCCAAACACAAAATAATGGATCCCATTGATGATTTTATTATTATGTTAGATAAAAGAACAAAAGAAAGTACGAGTACACTAAAAGCTAAAATTAATACGAATATCGTTTTATTGATTATTTTTATACTTGTGTTTATACTTGGGAATATAATTATTTATATCTATCTTCGTAAAAATGAAGTCAAAAAGCATTGGATCAAAGAAGGAATTGCTTCTCTTAGTGTTGATTTATCGCAAATTAATATTGACAATAATGAAGTTCTAAAAAATATTTCAAACTATGTTAAAGCTGCTGTATCAGCTTTATATGTATACGATAAAGAAAAAAATATATTAATAAGAGAGGGAATGTATGCGTATGCAAAACAAGATGCAAAAGATGAGTATATAGAACTTGGAGCAGGTATCGTTGGACAAGTTGCTGTGCAAAAAGAATCAATTTATCTCAATGCTATTGTAAATGAAAAATTAAGTATTAATTCACTTTCAAATAATGAAAAAACAATGTTTTCTTATACTTTGCCTTTGTTATACCAAAATAAATTGTATGGAGTTATTGAGTTTGGATTTACAGAAAAAATAAATGATACTGTTATTCAGTTTTTAGAGGCTTTTCCTACGCCTTTAGCTACTTTTATATATACAAAACGACAAAATGAAAAAATTAAAAGTTATTTAGAATTTGAAAAAGCAAATAATATTGCGATGCAAGAACAACAACAGCAACTAGAAGAAGCAAACTCTCAAATGGAAGAACAGCAACAGCAACTAGAAGAAGCAAACTCTCAAATGGAAGAACAGCAACAGCAATTGGAAGAAAATTCTTCTGTTTTGAAAGAAAAGAATGAAGAACTTGAAACGTCAAGTAAGTACAAATCTGAGTTTTTGGCCAATATGTCTCATGAGCTTCGTACGCCATTAAATGCGATTATAGTATTGTCCAATATGCTTGAAAATAATAAATCTAAGAATCTTAATGAAGAAGAAATGAAAAAAGCCTCTATCATTCATAAAAGTGGGAATGAACTTTTATTACTTATTAATGATGTTCTAGATCTTTCTAAAGTTGAGGCTGGAAAAATGATACAGGACAAAGAACTGTTTAGCTCAAAAAACTTAAGTAAAGAGCTAAATAACTTATTTTATACACAAATGCAAGAAAAAGATATTTTATTTACGATAAATGATAATTTTAATGCACAAATATACAATGACAAAACTAAAATACTTCAAATTTTAAAAAACTTTATATCCAATGCGCTTAAGTTTACAAAAAAAGGCTCTATTACTTTAGATATAAAAATACTAAGTAGCGAAAAACTTAAAATCTCAGTTAGTGATACGGGTATTGGAATTGCTAGTGATAAATTGCAATCTGTATTTAATGCTTTTGTGCAAGCAGATGGTACGATTAGTAGAGAATTTGGGGGTACTGGACTTGGATTATCTATAAGTAAAAAAATGGCAGAGTTTATTGATGGAGAAATCACACTTGAATCTACTTTATCAAAAGGATCAACCTTTACTCTTATCTTGCCAATTAATATGCATAATGGAATAGAAGAAGAATTTATTGAAGAAACAAGTCCTGAAGTTACAAAATATACTTCTTATAAAAATGATGACAAAGAATTGAATGGAAGTAAAATTTTAATTGTTGATGATGACATAAGAAATATATTTATATTATCTGAATTATTAACTTCAAATGGTGCAGAAGTTGTAATAGCCTATAATGGGGAAGAAGCTATTGGAAAATTAATAGAACACGACTATAAAGTTGATGTTATTTTAATGGATATAATGATGCCTGTTATGGATGGATATGAAGCGACTCAACATATAAAAGAAAACAAAGACAGCAAACATATTCCTGTTATTGCCTTAACTGCAAAAGCAATGCCAGAAGATAAAGAAAAAGCATTGGATGCTGGCTGCAATGACTATGTTACAAAACCTATTGATACTAATTTATTGATCTCAATTCTAAATGGTTATCTTGGGAATAAATAATGGCACTGAAGATTTTAATAGAGGGTAATTTAAATACAAAAGATATAAAATCCTTACATCTGCAATTAAACGCGGATTCAAGTCATAGTTATATTGATATAGAGTTTAAGGATACGGAATATTTACCTTATCAAATCGTGAAGGATTTACTTACTTTAAAAAACAAATTAGAAATAACTACAACTAAAAAAACCTTGTATATGTATTTATTAAAATTAGGAATTAACAATGACTATAAATACAAACAACATTTTCAAAATACACAATACATACAAAATGTCAAAGCAATTGCCATTGGAGGAAGTGCAGGAAGTGTTTCTTGCCTAATTGAACTTATTAAAACACTTCCTTTTGTAGACATTTCTATTTTCGTTACTTTGCATATTTTACCGGATAGGGATTCTTTATTATCAAAAATACTTAAGGGAATAACTAACTATAACGTGCTTGATGTAGAAGATAAGTTAGTAATAAAAGAGCATACTATTTATATTGCCAAACCCAACAAACATATGTTAATTAAAAATAATTGCATATATTTAAGTGATGAAGAAGCTGTTGATTTTTCAAGACCATCAATTAGCGTTATGTTTGATTCTTTAGCACGTGAATACAAAAATTCACTTCTTAGTATCTTACTTTGTGGGTATGGAAAGGATGGGTCCTCTTCTATGCCTACTTTAAAAAAGCATAAATCAGAAATCATACTTCAAAACCCTGATGAATGCGAAGCAAAAGATATGTTATTACATGCCATACGCAAGAGTGAAGACACACAAGTCTTAAACTTAAAAAATATACAAAGTTATTTGGATTTAAAATTATCCCCTTTAATAAGTATGGAAAGTGATATAAAAGATTTTTTACAAAAAATTTACGATATATATGGATACGATTATAGAAATTATGAATTAAAATCGATTAAACGAAGAATAGAATTTATAAGCTTACAAGTGAATGCAAATGATTTTTCCCAGTTTAAACAAATGGTATTAAAAGATAAGAATATTTTCAATGAATTAAAAGCTGCATTTTCTGTTAATCTAACTGAGTTCTTTCGAAATACGGAAGTATTTAAAAAAATATACGATGAAATACTTCCTAGCTTAAAAGATTTAAAATACCTAAGAATTTGGTGTGCAGGTTGTTCACGTGGGGATGAACCATATTCAGTTGCAATACTTTTGAAAAGAGCAGGTCTACTTGAACATGCTCAAATTTATGCAACTGATATTAATGAAACCATTCTAAATGAAGCTATTAATGGAATATATCCTCTTGAATTATTTAACACTTTTAACGAAAACTACAATAAATTTGATTCAAATGATGATTTTAAGCAGTACTTTAATTTTAATGAAAAATACTTTGAAGTGAATAAAGAAATAAAAGAAAAGGTACTTTTTTTTAAGCATAATTTAGTGACGGATGCTTCTATTAATGAATTTAATATTATTTTTTGCAGAAACGTACTTATTTATTTTGACAGTGATTTAAAAGAAAAGGTATTTGAAGTAATGAACCAGTCCTTAAGTAAGGATGGTTTTTTAGTATTGGGGGAAAGTGAGGCTATTCCAAAGAGATTTAACTATGAAAGAATAGGAAATAAAAAGATTAAAATTTATAAAAATAATATATAAAAACCTGCAAGAGCTTTTATTTTTTTACTTAGATAAAATATTGTAAAGTTGTTTAAGAATGCAGGGACTATACTTTTTTTAATAAACTCTTCTTGTGTTTTTTTAATTATTGTATAATTACTTATATATAGGAGTCTTTTATGCTAAAAATATTTTTTGTTATTTTGTTTTTTTTATCTTCTTTATTCGCTTCTAAAAGTGTTAAAAATATCTATGATTTTGATGTTTTTGATATTGACAATAAAAAAATTTCCTTATCAAAATATAAAAACAAAGTGCTGTTAATTGTAAATGTTGCCAGTAAATGTACGTTTACTTCACAGTATGAAGGTTTAGAAAAACTGTATACTTTATATAAAAATGAGGCTTTTATGGTGCTTGCTTTTCCTTCAAATGATTTTGGAAAACAAGAACCGGGTAGTAATGACGAAATTAAGTCTTTTTGTAGCGTAAACTATGCAGTTGATTTTGATTTGTTTTCAAAAATCACAGTTAATGGAGAGAATACAAATGCATTGTATAAATATTTAAAAAATGAAGCACGAGGTATTTTCTCAACGAAAAGTATTAAATGGAATTTTACAAAGTTTTTAATTAATAAAAATGGAAAAGTCATTAAACGATATTCTCCCTATATCAAACCTTTTTCGATAGAAGAAGATATTCAAAAACTTTTAGCAGATAAATTAATTAAATAACTTTATTCCTCATGTGAAAATATCGATAGACTCAACATAATACACCTTAATTTAATTATTTATTTCTAATATAAGCATATATTTGAATTAAAAGAATTATATTTATCAGCTAATTTAAAACTAAAGTTAATCTTAAATGTAGTCTTGTAGTATTAAGTATTAAATAACTTAGTTGCTAAAAGCAATTAAAATACTATTAAGGAGAATGCAATGTTAACATTAAGTATTAAAATTAAAGTAATTTTAGTGTCAGTTTTTGGTTTGTTTTTAATGGCAATCATTCTTGGAGCCTTTTCCGTAAATGAAATAAAACAGGTTCTTATAAAAAATAGTTTCGAGCGTTTAGATTCTGCAAGAGAGAGTAAAATCAATCAAGTTCATACATTTTTTGAAAAAATAGCAGTAGATATTGAAGTTTTATCCAAGAGTGAAAATGTAATTAATTTAGTTACTGAACTGGATACACTCAAAAATGATATTTCAATAAATAAAAAAGCCGCTTTCCCTATTGAAAATGAACGGGTGAAAAGCATTACCTCTCATCATGAAAAGTATTTCCAAGAATATATGAAAAAATATGGGTATTACGATATTTTTCTAATTGATGCTAAGGATGGACATGTCTTATATACGGCAGCAAAAGAGTCTGATTATGGAAGCAATTTATATTATGGTCCTTTAAAAGATTCTCCCTTGGCAGAAGTTTTGTCAAAAACCCTAGAAAATAATAGAACTACTTTTATTGATATGAAGCCTTATTCTCCAAGCAATAATCAGCCCGCAATGTTTGTAGGAACACCTATTACTTATGAGGGAGATGTTTCTTCAATTTTAGTTTTCCAAATTTCAGATAAACAGCTTAATTCTATTATGGATTTTAGAGTTGGTTATGGAAAAACACAAGAAGTATATTTAGTAGGAAAGGATTATTTAATGAGAAGTGATTCGTATCTAGATATTAAACATCACAGTGTTGCTGCTTCTTTTGCTAATCCTTTAAGTGGACAAATAAAAAGTAAGGCAGTTTTAAATTCTTTTAAGGGCGAAACACACAGTGAAATAATCAAAGACTACAAAGGTGAGTCTGTTTTATCTTCTTATCGTGGTTTAAAAATTGGAGAAGATCTTCTTTGGGCTATTGTTGCAGAAATTAAAGAAACAGAAGTGATGATGGAGCCCAATTATATACGAAATATTATTGTGCTAGTTTCCTTAGCACTCTTGTTACTTATTTCTTTTCTTGCTTATTTTGTGATTATGCATAATGTTATAAAACCCTTAAAGAAATTTCAAGAAGGCCTTTTGTCTTTTTTTTCATATTTAAATAAGGAAAAAAAAGATGTGACATTATTAGAGCATAAAAATGAAGATGAGATTGGCATTATGGTTAAAGCTGTCAATGTAAATATAATTAGTACAAAAGAGAATATTGAAAAAGATCAAAAATTAATTACAGAAGCACAAGAAGTAATGTCTTTGGTTAAAAAAGGCTCTTATTCAAGGCTAATTGAAGGTTCCAGTTCAAATGAAAGTTTGGAGAATTTTAAAAATGATGTCAATGACTCTATTGAAAAAACCAAAGTAAATTTTGAAAATATTAACTTATTACTGGAAGAATACAGTCAATATAATTATTTAAAAGATTTAGATATACAAGGATTAGAAAAAGGAGAAGCATTTGATTTAGTTGTTTTGGGAATTAATAAACTACAAGTTGCTATTACGGAAATGTTAGTAGAAAATAAAAGTGATGGTGTAATGCTTCAAGGTAGTGCCAGTACATTATTATTAAATGTTGATGTGTTAAATACTTCTTCAAGTGAGGCTGCTGCTTCTTTAGAAGAAACAGCAGCTGCTTTAGAAGAAATGACAGCGGCTATTGTTTCAAATACGGATACTATTTCGGATATGTCAAAGTATGCGAATGATCTTAATTCTGCTGCTGCTGAAGGGCAAAAATTAGCAAATGAGACCATGAATTCAATGGATGAAATAAATGAACAAGTATCGCAGATTAATAATGCGATTAGTATTATTGACCAAATTTCTTTTCAAACGAACATCTTATCGTTAAATGCTGCCGTTGAGGCTGCCACTGCAGGAGAAGCGGGAAAAGGTTTTGCCGTAGTTGCACAAGAAGTACGAAATCTTGCAAGTCGCTCAGCAGATGCAGCAAAAGAAATTAAAACAATTGTTGAAAATGCAAACAACAAAGCAATGGATGGTAAAAAAATTGCGCAAAGTATGATGACTGGATATTCTTCTTTAAATGAAAATATTTCAAAAACCATTGAGCTGATAAAAGATGTTGATTCTTCTTCTAAAGAACAACAATGTGGAATTGAGCAAATCAATGACGCGATTACACAGCAAGATGGACAAACGCAAAAAATTGCCCAAGCCGCAGCCCAAGCCCATGATGTAGCAGAAGGTACAAATTCTTTGGCCAATAAAATTGTGCAAAGTGCCGATGAAAAAGAATTTGAAGGTAAGAATGTTGCATCTTCTTCTCATACCAATTCTACACAAGTATCACCCGTAGCATTAAGAGCAAACAAAACGGATATAAATTATAAAGGGAAAGAAAAAAGAGCACTTGAAAATAGTTTAAAACATTCAATCAAAAACAATAAAGAATATATAGAAAACAACAAGGATAAAGAGTGGGAACGTTTTTAATAAAAATACACAATTCCTTTAATAAATCTTACTAGATTTAAAGGAAGTATTTTATAAATATCTGCTTTGTAAAATGGAGGATATTTTTAATTCTAAGGTACTTTTATTAAGATCACGTGCTTGTTTGATAATATAACAATCATTACAAACAATAGCTAGATTTTCTAAATGAAAGGTTCCCCCTTGTGTGATTTCTTTTGCAAATACTAGTTTTGCATCTTCACTTCTTAGTAATAATCCACATCTATCACACCTATATTGAGCTCTTTTCCATGCTAGATTTTTTCTTCGTTTTAAATCAATAGGATTTTTATCTTTAAAAGGTTTGGAATCAACTTCATAAGATGACCAAAGCTCTTCTTTGTTCACAACTTTTTGTGTTTTTACTTGGTAGGGGAAATTACTGTATTGATGAACAATATTTTCTATGATTTTTTCTTCCCTAAGTTTTATATTGGAGATACTTTTACTTTGTTCAAGAATCAAAAATTTAAAAGAAATTTTTGGATAGGTATTTTCAATAAATGTCTTTAAACTAAAAGAAAAATATTCTATATCATTTTTAGTATAATAAGAATTAAAAATAGTTTTTCTATAAATATATAAAGAAATTACAGGTATAAAGATAATAATAGATATGACAATAAACATATTTCCTAATACCATGAACTTCCTTTAAATGATTTCTAAATCAATTTGATGTTGTGAAAGACTTTCTTTCGCTTTTTGGTGTTCTCCACATGCTAATAATTGCAATTCTGAAATAAACAAAACAGGCATATTTATATCTCTTTGAAGTATTTTCTCAAATATTTTCATATTCTTATCAAATAAATTAAAATACTCTTCATTATCAAGCAGAACAAAATCTGCATTGTTATCAAATGCGTCTAAAACAACTCTTGCCGCAAGATGATAAGTGAATTCCTTATTCACATTAAAAGTATTAAGAGCCAAATCTGTTTTCATAAAAGCAAGATTTAGTTTTTTTGCATTAAGTTTGTTGAGTATTTCTAAGGTCTCTTTTTTTGGATTATTTGCATGATAATAGTAAATATTAAAATCTTTAAAATCAAATTTAAAATCCTTTGCTTTATAAATATTATAAATATCTGAACTATTTGGAAATTCTATTTTATTTTTATTTGTATTGATTTTTGTATCATTTAATAAGTCTAATTTTTTTTGTAAATTATTAATACGTTTTTCAATATTTGTATCAAAATGATATATTTTTGCATGTAATGCAGTGTGATAAGAAGCGGAGATAGGAATACTTTTAAGTAGGCGTAAAATACTTTTTTCTTCCTCTTTATATTTTTCAATGATATGGGAAACTAAGAGTAAAAAAGCATCCCCTATATAGTTTGAATGAATAGAAAGAGTATCTGAAGAATAAAAATATTGTTTGTATGTTTTATATGTTTTTTCAAGTTCTTTTATCATATAAGATGGAAGAATATTTATAAAATTATGTTTTTTAATGAAGTCAAACTTTTCTATAAAATCGTCGTCATTAATTAATAAATCTTTGTTCGCTCTTTTTATTGAGATAGGTTCAATTTTTATGTCTTTTCCAAAGGTTTTAATGAGCTCATCTATTTTGATATTAGCATTGGTATGAATACCGTTAATACAAAGTAAAAAATCTTTGTTTTTTTCATAAGCGAAGGGATTAACTTCATTGATAGTATTTAAAATATCCAAGAGTGTTTTTTCTTCTTTGATTTTCAGATAATTTTTTGAATAATAAGGTAAATAATCCATCTTATAATCAAATCTAAAAACGTCTACTTCTAATCTCATTGTTTTGCCTTTTCCTCTTATTAATGTTAATCCCTATACCAAAATATTAACTTATTTTATTCGTTGTGACGGCTAACATCTGCGCCAATTCGTTTTAATTTACCTTCTAAATCTTCATATCCTCGATCTAAGTGATAAATTCTATGAATATTAGTTTCTCCTTTTGCAACAAGGGCTGCTAAAACCAAAGCAGATGAGGCTCTTAAATCTGTAGCCATTACATCTGTTGCACTTAAGTTGCCTTTTTTACCATGAATACTAGCGATATTACCATTTAAATGTATATCAGCACCCATACGAACCAGTTCACTTACATGCATGTATCTGTTCTCAAAAAGACGTTCATCAATAGTTGACGTTCCTTCACCTTGCGTAGCTAAGGCCATAAACTGAGCTTGCATATCTGTTGGAAATCCCGGGTACTCACTTGTAATAATATTAACAGGTTTAATACTTGTAGTTGGAAGTATCGTTAAAGATGTTTTTTCTTTAATTATCTCAAAATTCATTTCTTCAAGTTTCGAAATAACGGCACTTAAATGATTTGGCATTATATGTGTAATCTTTAGTTTAGCATTTGCAATTGCTCCTGCACAAAGATACGTGCCTGCTTCGATTCTATCAGGAATAATATCAAAATCTTTAAATTCTAAGAGTTTTCTATTTGTACCAATAATAGTAATTTCTGAACTTCCTATTCCTTTGATATCTAAACCGGCTTCTTTTAATACTTCACATAATTGCACAATTTCAGGTTCTTTAGCTGCATTTATAATTCTTGTTGTACCTTTTGCAAGGGCTGCTGCCATGATAGTATTTTCAGTTCCACCTACAGTAACTTTATCAAATACAATATCCGCACCTTTTAAACCCTCTTGGCAACGTGCTTCTATATATCCATTTTTAATTTCAATAATAGCACCCATTGCTTCTAGGGCTTTTAGATGTAAATCAACAGGTCTCTGACCAATGGCACAACCTCCTGGAAGTGATACTTCACAGTATCCAAAACGCGTTAATAAAGGACCTAAAACTAAAATGGAAGCTCTCATGGTTTTAACTATGTCATAGGTAGCTTTGGTTTCATTAATGTTAAGTGTATTAACACGTATCGTATTTTGATCTCTTTTTCCTGCACTTCCTAAATTATTTAGTAGTTTTAAAAAAGTGTTTGTATCCACAACATCAGGCATATTTCCAATGTTAATTGTATTTTTAGACAGTATTGTTGAAGCTAAAAGTGGCAAAGCAGCATTTTTTGCTCCGGATATTCTTATTTCACCACTAAGTTTTTTTTGCCCAATAATTTTTAAATATTTCATATTATTCCTCTTAAAGTAATTCTTTTTTTGTATTTTCTAAATAAATTGATTGTGATGGAAAAGCAAAACTCGCATTGTTATTTTCAACAATCTGCATAATTTTAAAATTTACATCTTCTTTAACTCTCATATATTCGCCCCAAGAAGTTGTTTTTGTAAAAAAGTAACAAAAAATACCTAAAGAACTTTCATCAAAATCAGTAAAATAAATATATATTGTGTCTTGATGAATATCTTGATGTTTTTGAAGCATTTCTTTTGTTTCTTTTATTATGTTTTGCAAGTCTTTTGCTTTAGTACTATACGTAAGTCCAAGGGTTAATTTGATTCTTCTTTTTCCCATTCTTGACCAGTTTAAGATTTCACTGTTAGCTAAGACTGCATTGGGTACAGATACGAGTGCTTGGGCAAAGGTTCTAACTTTAGTTGATCTTATTCCTACTGCTTCTACTGTTCCTTCTACAACAGGAGTTTTAATCCAATCTCCAATCTTAAAGGGTTTGTCTGAAAAAATCACAAGGGAACCAAAAAGGTTAGCAACGGTATCTTTTGCTGCTAAGGCAATAGCCATACCTATTAAACCTAAGGATGCTAAAAAACCTGTAATATTGTATCCCCAACCTTGTAAAATAGTTACAAAACCAATGGCTACAATGACTACTTGGATTGTTTTTGTAATTAAATTTACTAAATCTTTTCCTAAACTTTTTACTTTTAGTTTTTTAGAAGAAGCAATGAAGATGTTGCTTATTGGTACAGCCATTTTAAATAAAGCCATAAAGATAATAAATGTAAAAACTGAATTAAGAATATGTGATGCATAAACATCAATTTTGGAAGGTAGGTTTAAATATTCAATTGAGAACTTAAAACCAAGAGTAATAATAAAAAGTTCTAAAGGGGCTCGTAAAACAAGGATTATCTCATCATCAATGGTAGTTTCAGTTTTATGCACAAGTTTATCTAAGATAAAAAACATTGCTTTTCTGAGAATCTTCCTAAGTACAAGAAAAAATGAGAGTATGAATACAGCTACGATTATTCTATCAATTTCTTCTGAGAATATAATCACTAATTTCCTTTTTATAACTTGTTTTAAAAATGCTTAATAATAATGATATATTAACGAAGATTCTATTAAAATCTCATTTGAATAAAGAGCTTAGGATTATAATGGAAGAACAAACGAAAAAGGGTGTACAGTATATGATACTTGCATCTTTATTATTTGCAATTATGGGTGCATTTGCCAAAGAATTGAGCAATTCTATGCCCTCAATTGAAATTGTATTTTTTAGAAATGTATTTGGAGTATTTATTATTGGATACTCAATTTTTAGACGGCCACTAAAACAAGTAGGTGGGAAACCTTTTTTACTTATTTTTAGAGGTTTGATTGGTTTTACAGCTTTATTGTTTTTCTTTTATACTATTTCTAAGATTTCTTTGGCAGAAGCCATGACTTTTTCAAAGACTTCTACAATTTTTACAGCTATTTTTGCATATTTTTTTGTAAAAGAAAAATTGGGTAAAAAAGGTTGGTTGGGAATATTTATCGGATTTATTGGAATTCTGTTTATAACAAAATTTGATGGAAGTAATTTAGAAAAAACAGATTATCTTGGAATTCTCGCAGGAGTAGGGGCTGGACTTGCCTATACTTCAATAAGAGAGCTTAAAAACTATTACGAGGGACGTACTATAGTATTGTCTTTTATGCTTATTGGAACTATTGCACCAGTAATTTTAATGACAATTGGTAATTTTTATCATAATTCTAGCTTAGATTTTTTAATTTCTCGTTTTGTTTTACCTTCGTCTAATGATATTATCTTTATTATTTTATTAGGACTAGTGTCCAGTTATGCGCAAATTTATATGACTAAAGCATATAGTGTTGCAAAAGCTGGAATAATTGGTACAATATCATATTCAAATATAGCCTTTTCAATTGTATTGGGGCTAGTGCTGGGAGACTCTTTTCCTGATATATGGATTATACTTGGAATATTTTTAATTGTAATTAGTGGATTACTAGTTTCTAAAAAATAAGGATTAATAATGAATGAAATAGCCGTTTTCGATGTCGTTGCTACACTTTTTGGTGTGATAATGGTTGTATGGTACATACATGATAAGTATGTTCAAAGAGACCACCAATTACTGGTTAACTACCCGATAATTGGACGATTGAGATATGTACTTGAAGAAGCCAGAGAGCCTTTTAGACAGTATTTTGGAGATGAAAAGTTTTACGAGTCGAAAGATAAATTGGATTGGGTATATAAAGCTGCAAGAGATTTACCTAATTATGCATCTTTTTCACCAGCACAACCTCTTCCTAAACCTAAATGGATGTTACGCCATGCGAATATCGTTTTAAATGAGAATGAAGTAAGTAGAGATTTTTCTGTTTCTTTTGGAGAGAGAAGAAAAACACCTTTTCACTCAAAATCAATTATTGCACGTTCTGCTATGAGTGATGGTTCAATATCACCAGAAGGTACACGATCTTTTGTTTGGGGTTCGTATTTAGGAGAATTTCCTATTAACTCAGGAGAAGGTGGATTAACTTCTAACTTTTTTATAACGCACAGAAATTATAATGAAAAATATATGACACTTGTAAAAGGAACAAAATTTCAAATAATGATGAGAGAAACAGCTTTAAAACTATTTAATGCTGCAATTGCTTCTGATTTATACAGAAAACTAGTTTTTAAAGATGATCCTGAAGCAGAAACATATATGTTAAATGCAAAAGACAATACTTTTTACAGACCTAATTGGGATGCTCCACTAGAGAATTTTCCAGATAATGTACCAGAAGATATGCCTGATATTATTATGCAAATTTCTTCCGGTTTATACTCTGTAAGAAATCATGATGGAACATTTAATCCTGAGCGTTATCAAAAAGTTATGAAATTCTGTTCTATGACAGAAATTAAAATGGCACAAGGTGCAAAACAAACAGGTGGTAAACTAACTGGGGATAAAGTAAGTCCTGCAATTGCCTACTATAGAGGTGTAAAAGCCCATGAGAATCTTTTCGCAGCCAATAGATTCCCTTATGCAAATTCGGTTGAAGAATTGTTTGATTTTATGGGAACACTTCAAGAGTTATCTGGAAAACCAGTGGGGATGAAAATTGTAATTTCTGACCTTGAAAATATTGAACCTTATGCAAAAGAAATAGCAAGAAGAAAAATAAGCGGTGAGCCTTATCCTGATTATATTGCTGTTGATGGTGGATCTGGTGGATCGGCAACTGCGCCTATTGAAATGATGGAGAGAATTGGTCTTAATATTAGAGATGCTGTTTATTTAGTGGATAAAGTATTAAATAAATATGGGGTTAGAAATGATATTAAACTTGTTGCAAGTGGAAAAGTATTAACACCTGATGATATTGTAATTATTATGAGTTTAGGTGCTGATTTTGTACAAGTAGCTCGTGGTATGATGATGGCTGCTGGCTGTATTCGAGCCAGATATTGTTCTGGTACTACAAAACATCACTGTCCTGTAGGACTTGCAACACAAGATAAAAGTAAAAGAAAAAAATATTTTGTACATAAACATGCAAAATATGTAAGAGATTACCATAAAAACTTACTAAATGGGGTAAGAGGTCTTATGGCTGTTATGGGATTAGATCATTATAAAAAACTGGATAAACACAGATTAATGTTTTTAGATCGTAATTCTAAAGTTCATGACAATATTGACAAAGTATTTGATAGAATATTAGATATTGGAAATGACTACGACGATGAATATCATAAAGACAATAAAGAAGCTTAATTACTTAGGGTAAATAAAAAAAGGATGAGTATATTACTTGTCCTTTTTTTATGTCTAACACACTCTTAATCTCAACTATAGTACCCTAAAGAAAACAATACTACTTTTTTAATAAAAATAATAAGGCAATATCATGCAAGATAAAAAATTAAAAATATTAACAGGACCCTGTGTTTTAGAAGACAGAGATACCGTCTTGAAAATTGCAGAAAAACTACTTCCTTTAAGTGAAGATAAACGTGTTGAGTTTTATTTTAAAGCATCATTTGACAAAGCGAACAGAACATCATTAAGTTCGTATAGAGGTCCAGGATTAGAAGAAGGATTAAAGTTATTTGAAGAAATTAAAAAAGAATTTGGCTACAAAATAGTTACAGATATACATGAATCTTATCAAGCTGCACCAACTGCTCAAGTAGTAGATATTTTACAAATACCTGCCTTTTTGTGTAGGCAGACAGATTTATTAGTAGCTGCTGCTAAAACCAACACTATTATTAATATCAAAAAAGGACAATTCTTAGCAGCTGATGCTATGAAACATCCGGTTGAAAAAATACTGCATACAAGAGGGGTTCAAGATGTATCTTATGAGAATTCCGAAGAAAACAATATTTGGTTATGCGAAAGAGGAAATACTTTTGGATATGGTGCACTAATAGTAGATATGAGAAATCTTCTTTTATTAAAAAATTATGCTCCTGTTATTTTTGATGCAACCCATAGTGTTCAAATTCCAAGTACTGGAATGACAACTGGTGGAAATGCTCCTTTTGTTCCTTATATGGCAAGAGCTGCTGCTGCTGTTGGCGTTGATGGTTTTTTCTTTGAATCTCATATTGACCCAAGTGTTGCTAAAAGTGATGGCCCTAATATGTTAAATATGGAAGATTTATATACGACTATTAATCAAGTATTTGCGATAAAAGAAGCTTTAGGAAACTAATAGGTTTTTTTTGGGTATAATCGCAATAATTAAACAAATAATAAAACAAATTTTGTTTGAAAAAAAACAAAATTTTATATTAAAACTAATATTTCATGGAGTAAACAATGAATATAATTGAAGGTCATTTACGTTTAAATGGAAAAGAAAAAGTTGCTATTATTAATGGTAGATTTAATCATATTATCACAGATAGACTGGTTGAAGGTGCAAAAGATTCTTTTGTAAGACATGGGGGAGATGCTAATAATATTGATTTAATTTTAGTACCTGGTGCTTTTGAAATTCCTTTTGCATTAGATAAAGCATTAGCTTCTGGTAAGTACGATGCAGTTTGTTGTGTTGGTGCAGTAATTAGAGGAGCTACTCCTCATTTTGACTATATTTCAGCAGAAGCAACAAAAGGAATTGCAACGGTTGCTTTAAAATATGGTAAACCTGTTGCTAATGGTGTTTTAACTACGGATTCAATTGAACAAGCAATTGAGAGAGCTGGTTCAAAAGCTGGAAATAAAGGCGCAGAAGCAATGACTACAATTATTGAAATGTTAGATCTTTATAACACTATGGAGAAATAATTTGGCAACACGTACACAAGCTAGAGAATCAGTAATTGGTTTATTATATGCAGTTGATTTAGGTAACGATGGAATTGTTAAATTTGTTGATGAAATATTAGAAGATAAAAAAATCAGAAATAAACAAAAAGACTTTGCTTTAAGTCTTTTTAACGGTGTTATTGATAATTTAGAAGCAATAAACGAAGAAATAATTCAACATCTTAAACAAGGTACGATATCAGATATTGGAAGTGTAGAAAAATCAATTTTACGTTTGGCTGTATATGAATTGTTATTTGTAAAATTAGAAAAAGCTATTGTAATTAATGAAGCGATTGAATTGTCTAAGCGTTTAGGTTCAGACAGTGCTCCTAAGTTTGTTAATGGGCTTTTAGATAAAGTCAATAAGGTTTAACGTGAAGCTGTGCGTATCTTTAGATTTACCAAGTGCAAAAGAGAATTTAGATTTAGTTCGAAGTTTTAAAGACAAAGATGTTTGGTTAAAAGTAGGATTTCGTACTTTTATTAGAGATGGAAAAGATTTTTTAATAGAACTAAAAAAGATTAATCCATCTTTTAAAATATTTTTAGATCTTAAACTTTATGATATTCCTAACACTATGGCAGATGCGGCAGAAGAAATTTCATTGCTTGGACTGGTTGATATGTTTAATTTACATGCAAGTGCAGGGAAAGAAGCAATGCAAGCTGTAATGCAGAGAATTAAAGATATACCTAATAAACCTCTTGTATTATGTGTAACAGCACTTACTTCTTTTTCTAATGAAGCATTTAAAACAATATACAATGAAGATATAAATACAAAAGCTAGAAAATTAGCAATTGCCTCATATGAAGCAGGCGTTGATGGTGTTGTTTGCTCTGCTTATGAAAGTAAAGATATTAAAAAACACACTTCTTCTTCTTTTATTACTTTGTGCCCTGGTATTAGGCCTTTTGGTGAAGATGCAGGAGATCAGAAAAGAGTTGCTGACATTAAATTCGCACAAGAAAATTTTGTGGATTATATTGTGGTTGGAAGACCAATTTATAAAGCGGAAAATTCAAAACAAATACTAGAAAGAATTTTAGAAAAAATATAAATTTTAAGTTGGTATTAAGTACTTACTTAGTACCAGTTTACGGCTATTTGAACAAAATTCCTAAATTAAAAAGTATTTTTATAAAGCAAATTATTTTAAGTATATTTTAAGTGATATACTATTATAATTCCCATCCAAAAACGATACAACGTTTAGGAAATAGACGGACAGGTGGGTGAGTGGCTGAAACCATATCCCTGCTAAGGATACGTACTGGCAACGGTACCGAGGGTTCGAATCCCTCCCTGTCTGCCACGTAACAGATTTCATACCAATTGGGTCATTAGCTCAGCTGGTTAGAGCACTCGGCTCATAACCGAGTGGTCGAAGGTTCGAGTCCTTCATGACCCACCAGTTATGAAATCTTTTTGCGGGAGTAGCTCAGTTGGCTAGAGCCTCTGCCTTCCAAGCAGATTGTCGCGAGTTCGAGTCTCGTCTCCCGCTCCATTTTAGAAAGAACTGGTAGTCTTTTTAATCTTATTTTTACCACAAGTTAAGCGGGAGTAGCTCAGTTGGCTAGAGCCTCTGCCTTCCAAGCAGATTGTCGCGAGTTCGAGTCTCGTCTCCCGCTCCACTTAATTTACAAACC
>Ga0105356_10001883_pt1 | contig 21032 bp, 24 predicted proteins | sample GOMGulsemesocosm_3_FD_83502 | JGI IMG/M metagenome (GOLD analysis project Ga0105356, IMG submission 83502) | Methane-oxidizing microbial communities from mesocosms in the Gulf of Mexico - GOM9D Gulf of Mexico | ecosystem: Environmental > Aquatic > Marine > Cold seeps | place: Gulf of Mexico... | reverse complement strand
GACACCGAGGCGGCAGCGTTCACGGGCCCTGTCATTTGGCTTTCACCCAGCACTTCAAGATTGCCCCCCACTTTGCAATCATCACTGCATTCAAACAGCGGGGTGTTGGCCATCACCTTCGTGGATGCCTGCACCTCAATCACCCCCCCTTTTTTGATCTTTACCCAGTTTCCCTCGTGGTCATACATCGCCACTTCGCCCTCTTCCAAGCTCAAGCGATAGCGTCGATCATCCACTGCAATCACCAAGCCGTTGCCGGTATCGCCATTGGGGGCTAAATATACGGCTTGTGCACCGGGCTTGGGGTGGCTGGTCAGTCCATAGTTTTGGACACGATTAACCTTGTCACGCAGTACGCCATTGAATAGCGAAACCTGTAGCTGCTGTATCTTCTTGCCATCATCAATCAGTTTTACCTGACCGCTTAAAATCAGGTTGCCCATTTTCACCCGCAGAGGGTTCAATAGTTTTTTTAGCGGGGCTATGTCCATGACAAACTGCCCTCCACTTCTTCCACTTCGGGCTGTGCGGTAAATACCCAAGGGCGCACCAAATCCATGGCGCACTGCTTGCCGCTATCCTCATCGAGGCTGTATTCGATGCTTTCTATAAACATCGTTTCATTCACATCCAGTCCTGCGCTTTCCACTTTTACTTGGCGGTTCTCGCGCCATATTTTAAAAGAGCCATTGTGTTCAAAGCCCCAGTCATGGGTTGCCCCTGAAACTCTGAGGCTTTGCGCTATGGCCATATTTCTTTCCCAACGGGCTCGGGTCACACAGTCCTGCGCGCTAGCAACTTTTTCAGACACAATGATTTTATGTCGGCGCGAATCTGCGCCGGAATCCTTGGCAACACCAATCAACGACTGCGCCGCATCACCAAATACGTTATCCGTGCTCGGCGCTTGAGAGTACACACTGTATTTTCCAAAACGTTGTTTAGAACTTTTTAACGCACTGCCCAATTTTAGGTTTTGGCCTTCAACCAAGGCCACCGGCAAGCGTGTCTTGCTCGGTGTACTCAAGACCAAGCGCCCAAGAGCATCCGCATTCAATAGCAGGCCACGCTGACGCACCCTAGCCTCGATCACTTCAAATACCGTTTCACCCGTATCAATAGCAATTTCGGCAAAGGCCTCGCCCACATCCGCCAAGGCCACCACCTCTACGCCATAGGGCGCACACAGTTGCCTGCACGCTTCATCTAATTTCAAATCTATTAATGTCTGGCTGGGCACAATGGCCGAACAATCTACAATGTTGCGGGTGAGGTCACGCCCGCTAATTGACATGCCACGGCCTTGCGCGTCAAATCTGGGGGCGGCGTCATCCACATAGCCATTAATCATCACCTCATCGCCATACAACAACAGGCATTCATCATCGGGGCCTAGGCGTTTCAATTGATTAAGATCAGCAAAGCGATCGCTCATCACTAAGGAAAAAATCCCCGATGCAGCCCGCACCGAGCGTTTCACGCGGGCTTCTTTCCAACCAGCATAGTTGCGTCCATTCACCTGCAGCACTAAATCAGGCACTGAGTACCTCCAAGGCATTGCCGCCTGGCACAAAGTTGGGCTGGTCAATAGAGGGGTTGCGAGCTAATAGCTCCACCTCCCTGTCGCTATTGCCATACAAATCATAGGCCAATACCAGGGCGGGTGTGGTTTCAATGGGGGTATAAGTACGCACGCGGGCTAAGTTGGCACCGCGGCGGCGCACGTCTTCAACCATCGCCGCACGCAAGTCTCGCAGCGCTAAAAACACATCGTCGCTGCTCTGTTCTTCAACCACATCCATCATCGCGCTGACCTGTTCCAGCACATCCTGTGCCTGTTCTTGACTGTCATAGCTGGCCAAGGAGCTAGATTGCACCGCCGCCGCCACCGCCGAGGCCTGTTGCAACTTAATCAGGGCGTTGCTGTTGGCTTGTACCCGCGCGCGGCTCGGCGTGCTGGTGGCGCTACTGTCGGTGTCTTGATCAACAAAGCCGGTATAAAAACTCAGTGCGGTTTTAATGCTATTCGGAAGGCCTTTGACCACCGCCAAATAAGCCCCTTGTAACTGTGCCGCCAACTCCGCCGGCTGGCGGATCAACTGCGCAGCCTCATCACCAATGCGGCTAACGCTTTGGGTGAACTCGGTGATAGGCTGGGTTACTGCGGCAATACGGCCATTGATCGATGCCAGTTTGGCACGCACACCATCCAGCTTGCCCAGGGCGTCGGCCGCAACAAACTGCGGCGCATCGTCCACACTAAACTCTTTAAGAAATTCGGCCTTGGCCACTGCCATCACAGCCGCTGCGGCACTATTGGATAGCTGCTGGCTATCGAGTGCAGCGCTGGGAAATTTTTTGACCCCTGCTGGTACAAACTGAATACTCAGACGAGCAATGCCACCCTCACGGGTAGTGTGACGCACACGCCAATTATGCGCTCGCATTTGCCTGCGGCCAAAGTGCGGGTGCACCAAGGTGCCTGCACCTTTTTTTTGTAGGGCCGCCAGCAAAGTCTGCAAGGCAATATGAAAATTGTGGCCCAGCACATAGGCATCAATGCGAATATTCTGTGGCGCGGCGCCGAGGTCGTCATATTCAGGGTCGTCGCGGCCGGGGAATAAGTGCTGCACCAAGCGGCGCCCCCCTTCATCTTCCACACTTAAATAGTGAAACGGCACACCGCGATAGCTGGCCGGCTTTAAATTATCTCGCCAGCCCATTAAGCCACACCCATAGCCATACCAGCATCCACGTCCAGCACACCCGCTGCCGCACCACGCACTTGGGTATTGCTCACCTGGGCACGGCCTTCGCTGTCGACCTTCACATTCACATCCACCGTGGCCTGCTGTGCCCCTGGCTGGCTACCGCTGGAAGTTAGCGTTGCTGCACTGCCCTGCAGCACACCGCCGTCCTCATTAATGCCCAATAAACCATCCGCCATGCCCTGCAATGAGGTAGGCAGGGTGCCGCGCAAGGCGTTGGTCAATGCCACCGCAATGCGTTTGGCTAAGCGCAACATCATCAGCACAGGATCAAAGGTTTCAATCAGGTGCATAAACCCGTTGGCAAAACCCTTATCAAATGCCTCTAATATGCCACCCCACAAATCAGAGAAAAACGCCTTAGCCGGCGCAAAGGCGGTTTTAATCTTCCCCCAGGTATCGATAAAGAAGGCCTTAATGGGTTCCCAGTTTTTATAGATAAGAAAGGCCGCTGTAGCTAGTAATGCAACCGCTAGAAAAATAGGGTTAGCCAGTAAAAGTGCGCCAATACCTTTCAGTACATTGCCGACCAAAATAAAGGCATTGCTCACCGTTGCCATGGTAATGCCGACCGAACCCGCCAACAGAAACATCGAGTTAGCAAACAGTAAAACTGAGCCCACCCACTTAACCACCATAAAGCCGGCGACGATCTTCAATAGGTTTTCAAAGCCCCCCACCTTGTCCGCCACCCAGGTCACTGCCTTGCCCAGGCCAAACAACACCTTGCCAGCGGCTCGGGCAAATTCGGCAAAGCTTTTTAAGCCGCTAACGATGTCGGTGGATAAGGTTTTGGCAAAGGCCTTTAAGCTGCCGTCCTGCTCCATTTTTTTCAGCTTGGCCAGCACTTGTCCTAATTCGCCCTTAAGAAACTCAAACAGCCCGGAGCCCATCACCAGCAGTTTAAAACGGGTAAATGTGTCCAACAGATTCGACCACATGCCGTTAAAGGTTTTCATCTGCTTACCGGCTGCGCCAATATTCTTTTTGCCCATCTGGTCCATCAGCAATTGAATAGCTCGCGTTCCCAGCTTGCCCTTGGCGCTCATTTCCTGAATCTGTGCCGTCGTTTTACCCGTGGCATCCGCCAGCAACTGCCACACGGGCACACCGCGCTCGATCAACTGCAAGGCCTCCTCACCCTGTAGCTTTTGCTTTGACCAGGCTTGGCCCACAGCGAGAATGATGCCATTGAGTTTTTGCTGGTCGCCACCCAGTGCCGAGTTGGTATCAACCAAGGCTTTTAAGCTGCCATTGGTGGGGTCTAGGCCAAAGTTTTTAAGCTTCAAGTAAGAATCCAACACACCTTGAAACTGCAACGGGGTCTTGCGGCTAAATTGGTCTATCCAAGCATAGGCTTTGCGGCCCTTGGCACTGCTGCCTTCGGCCTGTTCCAATAAGGTGTTAAAGGTTTCAAACTGTGCGCCCGTATCGACCAGCTGACGTTTGAGCAAAAACAATACTCCAGCACTCGCCGCCCCTGCCTTGGCGCCAGCGCCTAACAAGCCACTGGTGTTGCGCTGCACTCTATTGAAATCGCGCTGGGTAGTAGCAAGCTGCTTGCTGGTTGTAGTGTAATTACGAAAACTGCTTAGTGTCTTATTCACACCCGAGCCAACACCCAGCAGATTGCGCTGGGTGTTCTTAAGCACAGGCACCGAAAGGTCCCATGCTTTGACTAGAATTTGAATAACTTTATTGCTCACTATCGCTACCTAGCAACCTCATTGCCTGCGGGTGCCAAAACGTCAAACTATCAATAGACATATTCCATAATTCAGCCTCGGTGAAGCTGAATGCATGGGCGATGTCCGCTAGTTGGTCTGGCCAGTTTCCAAACCACCTATTACAAAAGGGCCAAACTGTTCCACCACAGCCATTGTGTCCACGGCTTCAAGCTCATCAATTACAGAGGGTGGCAATTCAGCACAGGCGGCTGCGACATCAAGAATCATCGCTATTGGCGATACAGAATCAGACTGCACATGCCTCATGTGCTTAGCCTTTGGCATAGGCAATTCCAGTACGGTGATTTCTTCATCAGCGAATTTAATCGGCTTAGATAAAGTGATTTTTGCTGCACAGGTTTTATCAGCCATTTTTATACGTCCTCTATGTCCATGCCGAAGAACTTAACGGGGGCCTCGCCACCTGAGTCCTGAATAGTTTTTTCAATTGGCATCGATTGCCAAGCTTCAGTTAAAACTGTAGTAACACCTGTGTCCTCTTCAAAGGTCACCGTGCCATCAGTAAAGTTTTCTAGCTGCTCAATGGGTGTTCCAGCCTTTACAATAAGTACTCCCTCAACATAAGGGGCAGTAGGCTTTTCGGTGTAACCCTCAACCCCGTTATCACCAACAATAGCAGGGCGCTCTGGGTTACCTTTATTGAGTTTTGCACCATTTTTAGTGCGCAGTAACATGCCGTTTATTTTTATAAAGGCGCGGCCTGCAACTTGATTTTTTCCAGCCATGTGTAAATTCTCCTACAAGCGGAATTGAACAGAGCCCGCAAATACGCGGAACTGATTGATAACGTCGGGCGGTATGATCGCTTCGATTCGGTTGGCGTCGCTTGTACTGCGCTGCACCACTAAATCTTTCTTAAACTGGGTGATGTTCTCGGCCAGCCCGTCTTGCTCCCACAATTTGAAGCGTGCAATTAATTCCGCACGAATCGCTGACGGTGTAACAATCGCCTGACCTGCGCCAAAGCGTGTGCCGTCGTCGGCCAGCTTGTGACGCGGGAAGCGCAGAGCAATGATCGCGCGTACATCAAAGCGCAAAAAGGCCACCGTGCGTACCGTGGTCACATCCAAATAAGACACATCGGGAATGCCCAATGCGGATGTTTGATAGCTTGTCACTAAGCGCTCAATGCGCGTTTGACCACCTGCGTCCACATAGAAAGTTGCAATACCATTTTGCAAGTGGATGTTGCGCTCTTCACGGTTGTATCGATCGGCAATCGCTGGCGCGGCATGACCGGTCATAATGAGCGTTTGGCGAGGTCGCGCGGGGTCATTGACCGTTTCAAAGGCATCGATCGCCCCCACAATAGAAGCCGTCACCCACGGTGCGGTGGGACTATTTTGGTTGCCCATCACCGTCATATAAGGGGAGTTTTTGCCGTCATAGCTAACCGCACCCGCATGGCTGGCATTGATACAGCAAAAGGCACTGCCTTCCTGTTGCACCATGGGGCCAAAGCGACGCAATAGTTCCGCGTGTAGCAAGGTCATATTGGCCGAGTCGGTGTAAGGGTTTATAAAAGTGTTGTACTGCTCATCCCCTAGGGCAGCGATAACCGCACTGAGGTCGGGATTCGCTGTGCCACCGTTCATGGCCACAATCACCGGTGCCGTCATGCCAGCTGCTAGTGCTTCGCCCTGCTGATAGTTCAAGCGCAGGTCAATGTCGTTACCTGTTTCACCCTTCCATTTGCAGGTGAAATCAACCTTTGTGGCATCACCGGCATCAATCGCCGCCGTCACTGGTAATGTGGTATTCGCATTGACTGCAGTAATTAATTGCGCGGCCACAACGTCCGGCGTGGCCAATTCAGCAACACCAACCTGTATGCGATTATGGGCAATGTAAAAATTCAACGTACCTGCTGCCGTCGCGGTGCCGTCAAATTTAATCGACCCCGTGGCAGCAGCGCCCGCCGCATTTTCATCCACGGCGATAAAGTGCATCTCGGTATCGGGGTTGGCTTTTTTAGCCGCCTTGATCATTTCAGCACCCATAGATCCACGCCCCAGTAGTGGGTCGCCTAAACCTGCAGAGCTAACCAGCTGAGCGGCCAAGGGTGCGGCAACGCCTAGTGCAGAGCGCTGGGCAATCACTAATATTTTATGTGGTTGCTGGGTTAAGCCCTGCACCGCCTGAGAGTTATCAATTTCTAAATACTGCCCAGGTGTTAAAACACTGGCAGGAATGAGATTAAACGAGATCATTTACTTTTCCGCCTTTACTTTGGTTTTTTTGGCCTTAGCAGTCACGTCACCATCGCGCAGACGGCGGTGCCAATAAGGTGTTAATTCAACAGACTCGCCATCAGCTGCTAAAAAGCCGCCCTCTGGCTTGGCCACTTTGAAACCCTGCCTGGGTTTTAAAAATTCTTTCATCAGTTTTGCTCCAAGGTAACGGTGTCTTGTACCAGCACAGGCTCTACACCTGGTGGCTGGTAATCAGCGTGGAAGGTAATAAAGTCGTCTAGGTTGGTTTCGTCCAAGTTCTGTAAATCCAACGGCCCCATGTCAATATTCACACTCACCCAGCCCAGCGGCGCAGTGAGTTGGCCGCTAGTACTGTAATTTGAAATAGTCAGTCGTGGGCAGCTGGTGGCGTCACAGAAGCGCTCTATTTGCTCCAACATATCCAGCTCTATATCTTCCACTTCCACAGAGCTGCAGCTGTGATTAACTTCTATCTGGCCAACGATTAGAATGTTGGCCTTATTCAAGTAGTCGTCGTCACGGCTACCCTTGCGGTGCACAATAGTAATCACGCCTTGGTCAAGCTCATGCTGTGGACGCGCGTTAAATTCCAAATATTCACGGGTGACTAAGCGATCAGGAATGTGTAAGTCCAACTTGCTTTGCAACTCATTCAACAAATCCGTCATTACACTCATTGCAAACCCGCCTTAGCCATGGCGCGGCTCAAGCTGTCATCGAGTATCTGCTCTACCCGTGGACGCATTTGCATGGCAGTGGGCGCCGCATAGGGCTGGCCTAGCACGCCGTTAAAAGCAATGCTGTCTTGCATCACAAAGGCCAAATCTTCTTCATCCATATTCGGGTCCAGGGGCGTGATGCCCTTCACCTTGATCCAGTCGGTCAGCGCATCGATCGGTGGTCTGCCACCGGAGTCGCTGCCCTGCTCTACATATTCTGCATAGGCCACATGGGGGCTGACCGACTTGGCCAATGGTCCCTCGGTGGTATCTTTAATAGATTGCGCTAGGGTGCTAAATGCCTTGGGGGCATTCTTGCGCATGCGCCTTGCCACTTCCTTGGCGGCGCGGCTCACGCCTAGGCTGATTTCGTCTAGGGTGTGAATAGGCAATACCTTGAGTGCATCACCCAAACGCTGGCTGCGAATTTCTATGCTCAGTGCATCAACCGACATAGCGTTGCCCCTGCATTTCAAATTCCCGCATCAGTTGCCCATATAGGGCTGCGGGGGTGGCGTTGCGCGGCCCCTGGGTCATGCTGTCGCGCAAGCGCACCGGCTTGTAAATGCCGCGCATGGAGAGTTGCTTGGCAAACTCTGCTTGGGCGCGCAACAGCAACAAACCTCGATCCCCTTCATCCACTGTGGTATTCGCCGCAATCGCGTCTATATGGTGATGGGCCAGATAGGTGTATTTATATTCTGCCCCCAGATCGGCAAGCTGTGCCGCCGTCGGTGCGGGGTAAAACTCAATAAACTTTAGATTTCCCGACTTCACCAGCTCCGCCTTGGGCATGGGTGAGGAGTTGTTTTGCTGCCAGTACACAGTCTTGGCTTTCTGCCAACGATTGCTGAGCAAACCGCGAATATCTGCAGGGGCCGCATAGTCTTCCACACCCGCCTGCAAACTCAGTACGGCCTTTTTAATCACGGGGCGAAAGCGCGCCAAGTCCTGTGCCGCAATGTGTAGAATTTTTTCAAACTCCACATCGCTGGCGGCGGGGTCACCGGCCTTCTCTTCGAACACCTTGGCGGCATCGTGCACGCTGGCCTTAAAATCCGCAGTGAGGCTGGATAATGACATCGGCATTATTCTGCGCTCCGTTGTGCCGCGTTCAGAATATCAATTAAGGCGCTATAGTCGGCGGCAAGCCAGTGGTATTGCTCGATGTATTCGTGCACTCGCTCAAGCAGGGCTTGTTCGGTAATGGTCGAAGGCTCAATGGCTTGCTCAGCAGTGAGGGCGGAATCACAGGCAGTGCTGTTTTGCACGGCGCGGTTGAGCAGGCAGACAGTGCCGCGAGTAATATTGCACACAGAGTGCTGCGCTTGAATTTGCGTGACATAAACCGGTACCTCTTTAATGATTTCAATCGTATTAGTACGCATCGCCCTTTTTAGCTGGGTGTTTTCTATAACTCGCTTATTGATAGCGCGCTTTAATTGTTGTTCTTGCTTGTCTGCCGCAAGCTGCGCTTTTTGCAAAGCGGCTGCACTAGACTGTTCAGATTGTAAAAAAGCGTTACTACTGCCCAGTAAATACGACAATCCGCACAGGCCTAGCACGCAAAGCAGCATGGTTGCTGCGAGGAGTAATTTAGCTTTGATAGACATCAAGCGCCCACCAACATCTGCATCCAGTACTTCCAGATACGTTTTACATAGGTAATCGTTTCACGCGAGTGCCTGCCGGTTACATCCGGCAGGCAATGCGCAATTTTTTGATACAGGTTCACGCCACCACAAAGTCGCTGGGCTTTAACCAGGTGACCGGCGCCTGCGTTATAACTGGCCAACGCAAGGCTGTAGCGATCAGCCTCGGGTCGAGGCGCTGACCAGAATATTCGCAGCTTAGCCATATAATAAGCACCCGCTAAAATGGCTGGTTCTGCCATATGCGGATGCAGGCCGTCATAACCCAGCTCGCGAGAAACGTCCTGCCAAGTGCCTGGCATAAACTGTGCCACACCCGCAGCCCCCACCGGCGAAACCGCTGCGGGGTTGAGGCGTGATTCCTGATAGTACTGGGCCTTTAACAAGCGCCAGTCCACACCGGGTAAATACTGATTAGTTGCGTGTTTAATTTCCGCGTCGTACAGACTAGGAAAGGAGCTGCCCCAACAAGAGACAGGCACCCATAAAACGCAGACCATAATAAACAGCCAAAGCTTGTGCATTATCGTTAATCCGTGAATAAGCGGTGTTAAAAGAATGGCCGCTGAGCTTGTCAAACAAGCGCAGCAACAAGAACAGACCCAGCAATGCCGATAAGGCAAAGGCCAAGCGGTAAACGCCGGAAGTGAATAACACCTCTTCCATTACTCGCTAGCCTCTTCACGGCGTTGCAACTCACCAGCGATCAAGGCTTTCTGGCCTTCATCTTCTGTATCAAGCGCCAACTGCAGCAGCTCGTCCTGGTCTATGCCCGGTAGTGACTCAACAAAAGCCGCAGCGTCTAGCTCGGCCTGTGTAGGGTCACCCGCTGCACGGTCTAGCTGTTCGGCGGCGATGGCCTCCATCACACCTTTGCGCGGCTTCGGCTTGCGTGCCTTTTCCAAGGCTTCTAACTGGCCTAAATCTTCATCAGACAAATCTGGCAAGGCCAGCTTGATGTCTTTAGTGTCCAATTCAAATAACGATTGAACATAGGATTGGGTCACAACCGCCACTATGGGAGGCTTGTAGTCGGGGTGTTCGCGCGCTTCAATAAAGCGAGTTTCCCCAGGACGAACAACAACACCGCCAATATGGCAATTGTGTTTAGCCTTATTCTGAAAGGGTACTTTTGGCATTTTAATCTCCTGTATACGGCTGCTTAATACAGCCGTATACGATTGGTAAAAAGAACCCGACTTAACGACTAGAAGCGCTGTAAGCCAAGATTGAAGTGTAATAAAGACGAATTGGCTTAGGTGTGTGAACGGCGTTGTACTCTTCACCGTAAGCAATCTTTTCACCGGTAGGCTGACCTTTGTCATTAAAGGCTTCTACTGGCTGACCCAAAGCGTAAGCTTTACAAATTTTGTAAGTTGTCGTGCCACGTTGACCCAACAAAATTCGCTCTTCACCCAAGTCCATATGCGGTGCATTCGTACCCCATGCAGGTACTGCCTTTATTTTCTCAAGATCGCCTTGAGCCGTTGTATCTGTACCGTCGCGCTTTGAATGAGCAATGAAGTTTTCCGCAGTAGTGATTTCATCGTTCAAGGTGTCGGACATTAGGGCAAAGTTAGGCTTAATAAATCGCTCTGTAGACATAACAGCCTTGCGGCGGCCAAAGGCACGAAGCAAACCATTCATATGCTTCTCTGTCCCTACGCCTGCGGGTAGGTCTGTATCGAACTTAACCACGTTAGTGGCATGGCTATAGGTAATCGTCGCACCCGAACCAGCTGTAGGTGTCGCGGCTGCACCAGTCTCGTCAACAAACTGGATATATCCTAGATTCACACTAGTAATGTTGTAATAAAATCCAGCTGTCTGGTCGCCTGTACCATCCCATGGCTGTACCTCTACGCCATTAATTGTGATGGTAATAGGGTTTTCAGGGAGCCCCATCGCGTCACCGCGCATGTTGCGGTCCTGATGTGGGCGAACAACAGGGAACTCAGCTGTCTTGATAAGGCTCTTAGTGATGCCGTCTAGCTGGGCTGCAAAGTCTTCGGCGGTAATTTCAACCGCACCATAGGCATCCGATGCACGCAGCATTTGGTTACCAATATCTCGAGTGATTAGCTCTCGTAAAATACGTGCATTACTAGCAGCGTTGCGCGCAAAGGCATCCCAGTCCAAGGCAGACGACTTGGTGAAATGCATAACTTCGTTGCTTAGCTTCATGGCTAGCTTAAACGCACGTACAAAAGCAGTATCCATTTTCTGCCCTACCGATGCAGCATGGATACCTTGGCCTTCATAGACAATTCCGCCATTGGCCACTTGAGACATGTCGCGCTCTTCATAGGGAATGTCAGTAACTTGTGCGGCACTAGGATCAACATCAGTTTTAACCAAGTTCAGAATATTCAAGTCGCTTAGAGCTTCCCGGATAACTGTGCGCTGGAATGCTGCTGGCACATCAATATCAGCCGTATTCATGGAACCGCCAGCTAGAACCTTGTGATTATCACGCAAGCCTTGCATGTTCTCAGCATCAAATTCAGCCAAGACACGGTTTACGAAATTACTATTAGTCTCAGGAACCACCAAGTTTCCATTGATATATTCTGAGGTGCCTTTTAGCGCGGTGTCGATATCAGCCTGTAATGATTTAATATCGTTAGAATCACCAACACTAACGACAACAGAACCCGCTGCAGAGTATCCAGCGGCTGAAAGCTGGGTTGATGCTTGTAACTTCTCGCCCATGGCAACCTGATGCACCGCTAGTTCGGTAACCTTTTCAGGCGACATGTCACCCGTGATCAGCTCTTTGCCCTTGTTGATCTCTACCAAGGTAGATTCGCTCAAGCCCTTAACAGCCCCCACTGCCGCATCAAAAATAGCAATATTGCCTTCAAGGTCTTCGGCCAGCTTGCGCGCAGCAGCTGCAGTATCGTCTGCCGCTTGAGCCAATTGCTTGGCAATCGCCTTATCCAAATCATCCGTTGATAGTGTCTTGGCAGCACTATCGCCTAGGCCTGTCACATCCAGTGACAACTTGATTTCTTTGTCTCCATTCTCAACAGCCTCAGACAATTTCTTGCCCATCTCGTCAAACGAGTCGACTAGCGCCGCCACCTTATCTTCGGCAACCTCGCCTAGTTGTTTACCGATCGCAGTCGCCTGCGCCAAAATCATCTCAATTTGGTTTTCAGACAATTTTTTGTTGGCACGCAAACGCGCCTTAAGAATATCAATCCACTTCATGGTTCCAGCCTCTGAAAGTTGTTTAATTAATTTGGAGTGCATATAGGTAGGTACGCCGCCGGTGAACTCCTCGGACAGCTGTAGACTTTCTGGGTCTACGGGGTCTAGGTTCTTAATCACAGGGCGAATGGTCAGACCGGCACCCAATAGGGTTGGCCCATGCTCTTCACGCTTTTCGTTGTCCTTGAAGTTCTCGTGAAACTCCGCCGACAAATACACATAGCCCTTATCAACGACTGCATCGACGCCGTACTGGGTCCACTCAACTCGGGCGCGCAAACGGTTGCCCTCTAGGGAGAGGTTCAGCACTTTGGCCGCAGCGCCATTCTCAGGCTTGTGAGCTACATCAATAAAGATGTCCTGCCCATACACGCGCTTTTTAAAGTTCGCGACCATGGAGAGCAGCATCGGCTTAGTGATGTCAAAGTTGCCGTAGCGTGGATCGTAGAAATGACCTGTGCGGGTCAAGGTGATGGTGGTGGATGATTTGCTGTGTTCCGGTAGCACACGGAGGCTGGTCAGGAAACGCACTGCACCAGGGTGATTAGCATTAGAGTCAAGCTTGAGGTGTCTCGCCTTATTGCTGTGAATCTGCATCTTTCTCCATCCAAAAAAAAAGCCAGTAGCCGCCACAGGAATAATCCCGTGAACAGCTACCGGCTTAGAGCGTATGCCCATACCTTATGGCAGTAGAGTTATAAAATACCCCCTTTACACGAAGAAAAAAAGGGACAAAAAAAAGCCCTGTTAGAGGCGACCTGATAATTCACAACTGAGATTTTCCAACTCATTCAAGCGCGCCTCTAGCGCGCAAAGGGAAATCCGAAAGGGTTCTAACAACTTAAAGTGTTCCCCCATATCAGAGAGGTGATCGCAAAAACTGTGCAGTCCGGACACATCTCGCATCAAGCCGCTACAGTGATAGCTAATATCCTGACTGATCTCATCTGCTGGCTTTTGCGCAATTCTTTTGGGTGGCATCTCACTCACTGGAATACCTTGAAAATCAACTGTCATAACGCTTCCTTTATCTACTATTTTTTAAGTCCTCTGTTTTATACCTCGCCAAATAACACTCTCCAAGAATAGTTTTTTTTCTTTTTAATTGTTTTTTTTTCCTACCCAAAAAAAGGTAGTTTTTGTATTTGTTCGACACACATAAACGAACACAGGCAATTAATCCGGCTATTGTAGTATTTATTCGACTGCATTCGACTGCATTCGATTTAATTCGAATTAAGGAATTACGCTCGCTTTATAATTACTATGCAAAACGCAGCGTCAATCTATTGTAAATATTTATAAGGAATAAAAAATAATGAAAATTTCCACCTTAAATAATAAAAATGACCTCTTCCTAATAAGCGGTATGTTTGCTGGCAGATGGATATGGAAAGACTCCGCCCCATCAATGCAGGCAGGGCATATAAAAATGCTAGACGACCCGCTTTGCTCAGTAGGTGACAACATCGAAAAAATCAGCCAACAGATAGTTGATGAGCTACGCAAGGTAAAACATAAGACTACACTTGTTAGCAATTCGCTAGGCAGCCTCATAGCCCTTAAAGTTGCAGCAATAGCCAAGGACAATGTAGCCGCAGTAATAATCTCCGGCTCTGCAGGATTTGGGGAGGTGAAGCTACCACTTGAAGTAAGGCGCAAAGAACCTGCACTCCTAGCTGGTAAGATAGCCGAAATGGTGTGTCACGATAAAAGTACTGTACTGCCAGAGGACAGCTTAAAGGCGGCTATGTGCTTTTCCGACCGCCAAAATTTCAAAAATATTTTGCGCCTGACACGGCAAAGTAACTCAATTAATGCAGATGACGTGCTAAGCCAGATTGAATGCCCAGTCGTGGCCATATGGGGTGACAACGACGTGATAACACCGCTCAACAACGCCCGTCCCGTACTTGATCGTCACGGCGTAAAAACTCACGTTATACCCAAATGTGGGCATAGCCCCATGTACGAAAAGCCGAGTGAATTTGCCAACCTCGTCAATCTATATTTGAATTAAATACTTAACAATATTTAACTTTTATAGATTTATGTTTATTTAAACCAATTAATTGTTATGATCTAATCTCACATAACTAAAAGGAAAAGATTTAGTCAGTTATGGGATTAGAAATACTTTGGCACGGGCTGCTGCCAAGCTTGTCCGTATTATTAAGCGGCATGTTATTAATAAAATTGATTAACAGGAAAGTGCCAATTATTACATTGGTGCTTTTCGGTTGCCTGTTATTAATGGGGCTGTCACAGTTCCTAGGCTATGTGGTCGCGGCGTGGTGGCCTGAACACACTCGGTATTTTGCAGACGCCTATCTTATATCGGCCTATTTCTTTTTTGCTACTCTCGCACTGTTTGCGCTCAACCTGAACCCAGAACACAGAGTTAATCACCAGCTTTTTTTCTACCTGCTGCCCACGGCACTTGCCGTGCTGCATGTCGGCGGCTTCATGGTAGAGAGTTATCGGTTTGAACAAAACTCCCTCATGCACACTGACGGGCCTATGGCCCCTGCTTTTGACCTGTTCGCTCTCTTCTGCTGTATGGCAACCATTGGGATTGCAAGGTTAAATATCAAACAATTTCCTAATGACGGGCAATTACTCACAAAGAGTAAACTTTTACTTTGGAGCTTTGCCCCCATCGCAATATGCTTTGGTGTTTTGATCGTTTTATCAAAAACAGATTATGCAATCTCTCTGGCTGTGGTCGGCCCACTCATTATCATTTACACGGCGATTGCATATTTTTATATAGCTAAAAAACAAATAATTGATTGTTCAATCGGCTCGACGGCACTTCGCCAACGCGCAAAGCTAGCCTATCAACTAATCGCTATGCAAAAATCAAAAGACTCTTTGAAAGAGTTGAATAGAAAAATACAGCAGCAATTTATTACTGAAGCATTCTTTGAAAACGGCTCGTCGTATCGAGCAGCAGCAGAGCAACTTGGCTACGATGAATCGTATGTGAGAAAGCAAATAAAAGAATATGGACTAGTGGACGGCCAAGTTCAGCCCCCCATCATCAAAGCAGAGCCTATTTGGCCTAGCGATCGCTAATCACTGCCGTGTGCAGTGAATATCAAATTTGTTTTTCATTTTCGAGCATCGCGCGGTGATTTTCTTTTTAGTGTGATGGCTGTAGTAATAGCCCGCGCTAGAAAATGAGATGTACCGCGCCACTAGCTTCGATTCAATATAGTCCTGGTATGACTTCTGCTCGCTTCCCTTGGCAAAGTCCTTGTCGCGATAGATGTGCATCACCTTGTTCTTAATCTCGCAGCGCAACCCGGTCTTGGCATAGTCCATTTCATAAGCGCATTCGTGCATCACAATCCTAGACAGTAAATAACTCTTACTAGCCTGTGCTTGGGTGCTGAAAAGTAGGGTGATTAGTAGTAGGTATTTCATTGGAAAAATCCTTTTATTAAGTAGCAAAACATAACAATAACGGTCAATACGAGATAAATACCAGGAACCCATACATCAGTCCAAATTCGAGCTCTATCAGCACCGACGTGAAGTTTAATTTTATTTTCCGTTTTAGTTTTAAGTTTTCCTGATACTTCTAGATGGTTTTTTATATTCGCTTTTTTATTAACATGATATTGAATCATATCATCCCACCCGCCATCAAATTCTTTAGCACTGTTTTCTAAATAAGCAATGCTCCAACCAATAAAATTGCCTTTCCCATCATTCTCTTCAAATGTAAGGCTTTTAGCCCTATTTAATACGGCGTTGCGCAGGCGTTCTTTGTGAGGTACTGACTCATCCTGCTCTACATAAAAGTCTAAAATGATATCGCTTTCACTGCGGCCATAGTTAGCTTGATATAGTTCTTCTCTCTCCATAGCTAGGCTTTCAACTACTTCCCTTATGCTTGGTATATCAACGAGCGGTTTAAAGCTTTCGTTGCGCTCACTATTAGAGAAATAATATAGAAAAAACCTGATAGTCAGCCAGGCAAGAAGAGCAAAAAAGCACCAGGCCGCTCCATCTTTGTTACCTATTTCCCCTCCGCCAAAAAAAACAACGACCTTTCCAAGATCAACTTCAGCAAAGTGTATAAACAGCAGTGTTGATGCAACTATCAATGCATTCCTACGCTGGCGCAGAAAGCCAACAGGCATATCCCTTTCCGTATTTTCTGACATATTCCAATTTCTAATAATTTACTAGGCCAGCTACATTAAAGGAATTTCATTTAATTTGCATTATTGAATGCAGCAGACACATCCACCCACGCCTTGCAGCGGCACTTGGCCGTTAGCTTCACCGGGTCTAGGCAGCGAGTTTTAATCACCTCACCATCAAAGATGGCTATACCACAATTTGGGCATGCCACGGGCTCAGGCTGGGTGTATATGGCTTGCACATTACTCGCCGGCATCTTCTTGCTCCTGGTCGATAACGTCGCCGTCTATCTCACCCGCTTCCATGGCCACTACAAACTCCGCACGGGAGCGAGTCATGTTGGCGTATGTCATATGCTGTTGTATGCGCTGTTCTTTTTCTTCTTCTGTCACTGCATCCACCCCCGTTTGATAAACAGTGCCTCTATCGCCTTGGCGATGGGCTTAAAGTCTTGTTCCTCCCATTGGGAAGTATAATTGATCTGCCCGGTTCTTTCTCTGGCCACCCAGCGCTGTAACTGGTCACTCATGGCTGCACTGCCGCCGCGCTGAGCAATGAATTGGGAATAAGAGCGCGCCCATATCTCGTGGGCTTGTAGCAAATAACTTAGATGCTTTTTATCAACCTCGTATTCAAAGCCATCTGCCATAGGTATTTTTTTTGGCCCTCGGGTCATACTCACAAGGTTTTGCACTGCCTTGGATCCAGCCACCGCTTGGCGCCACTCTTCAAAGTCGGGGTGGTCGGCGGAGGCCCACAAATATTTGCCCTCGGCTTTAAAGGCCTGGTTGTCGATAAAATGGCCGAGTTCATGGGCTAGGGAAAACTCTTTAGCGCTAGTGTGGCTAGTAACCAGTACTTCCACCGGGCGACGTTGTGAAGGGATATGTCGATAAGCCGCCTCGAATTTCTTAGAGCTTGAGCGCTTAACCGGTATAGATGGCAGCACCCCATCCCCATGCACCCGATCAATTGCCGCTAGTACATCTTTGGTAACCGCCTTATACGATTGGGCCGATACCGCCGCCGATACTGGCTTGCCCACTGCCGCTGCGGGCCCCACCTTAATGTTCAAATTATCCACATCAATACCCTGGCGTTGATAGCGCTTTTTAAGCACTGCCCATGGCGTACTGATCTGCCCCTCTTTCAGTACGCCCGCCTGTAGGGCTGCGCGCTTTTTACGTGAAGCCAGCACCCCTTCTTGCGTGCCGGGTGTTTGCTTGCCTAACCACTGCAGCCGATCCTCTTTGCCGGACTTGTCCGCATCGCTCACTTCATCCTTAAAAACAATCACCTCAAAGCTGAGGGTATTCGGATGCGCAGGCCATGGGCTTTTGCCAAAGGGGTACACCCCCGCACCTAGGCCGTAGCGATTGACCTTGGCGTGCATGTCGCAAATGTCTGTTTCTCGGTGCTGTGGTGAGAGTAGAAAACGGGTGCCGATGGCATCGGGGTGTTGCTGGGCCGAGGCTTTGTAGGCCTCTCCGTGGGCGCGGTTAATCTCGGTGCGAAATAGGCGCTTAGCATTCGCTAGGGGTGAGCCCTTACCGGTCATTAGTTGTGCGCCGGTGGATTTGGCTATGCTTGTGGCCTTAGCCGCTCCCTCGCGGCGCATAATGTCCAGCGGTACGCTTTGCCCTTGGGCGATGAAGTTGCGCGCAGCCTCAGACGCTGAGTGCCCTTGAATGATCGCATTTTGAATTGACCGGCCAACCACTTCCTTGGCATGTAGTTGGTTGCGCCACAGGCGATCACTTAACTGCAAGCCATCCTCGGCCACTTGATGGGCGACTAGGCGCACAGCATCGTCTGAAATATTATTGAGGTTGATCGACAAGCCCGCGTCTTGGAATGCGGATAGCCCATTATCAGCCGCTGTGCGGATATTTCTGCCCAACAAGGCATCCCGTGATGCGCTCAATGAATCAAGGCGCTGATTCACTCTGACCAGCAAACTCTGCATCGCTTGGCGGCGCACAATACCACCACCGTCTGCACTATTGATGATTTGCTGCTGTATATCATCCCGTGCGGCGCTATACACCTCGATCAACTGGTTTTGGCTATCCGCATCAATGCGCCGCAATTTAACCTGGGCTTTTGCCGAGGCACGCTTAATACGCGCCCGAGCCGCGGTGCGACGGTTCACTAATTAGCGCCCCGCGTGGCAATGGTGGTGGCGCTTTCCTGCTTAGGCGCATTGCCCGGTGTGACACTGACCTTGTTCTTGCCCCCAATATTGTTGGGCTGTGGGTAGGGGTCAAAATCCTTAGCGTCTTGCTCTTTTTGTTGCTTCTCTTTAGCGGGGTCCATGCCCGCCGTTCTGAATACCGTATCTACCGAGGCGCCCAGTGCCTGCAGTTTAAGCGCGCGGTCAGTGGCCTGATTCGCTGTCTCTGTTCGGCGCTCGGCAAACTTGATTTTAAACTCGTAGCGATCGGGGCTGATCCCCTGCAGCATTAAGTCTAGCTTAAAGCCCTCTTCATAGGCCCATGCCGCCATATCTTGAATGGCGTCGATCTCTTCAAAGAAATCGCGCTTTAGGTCTTCCAACACATCGCGGCTCAAACCATCGGTATAGCCAAACAAGGACTTGGGAGCCGGCGCCCCAGCATAAAATGTATCGATCAATAAGCTAACATCAGCTATCTGGTCTAGGTTGGCGTCGCCTTGCACAACGCTAACGCCGCCGGATTTATTCTGGAAAAAATCAGTGGTGATGTCACCCTTGTTTTGCAGTTGCTTGTCCTCATACTGCTTCAACTCTTCCGGTGTTGCGCCTTCCAGCACATGGGAATAGCGCTGTGGTGCACGTTCACGGCGGCGAATAACCAAATCTTCCTCGGTCATCATTAGCTTTTGCCATACCGGGCGTGTGGCATCTAAATAAGGGCGGCCCAGCGACGACATATCATCATAATTGTCAGGGTCCATGCGCACCAAGGTGAGTTGATACAAAGCAAATTCTGCCACCGTGTTACCGGTCAGCATATCAACCTGTTTATAGGCTTTGCGCACGTCTTTAAATACACCCGATTCATTCACCAATGGCACGATAGATTCCGAGGGCATGCGCAACGCCGCCACAACCTGCTTGTTTTCATTCACCACCCACTGGATAGGTAGGTTGCCCTCCATGGCAAATCCTCGGCAGTGACTTTCTAGTTTTTGTTGATGGTTCAGGGCGGTGCGACTTAGAAAGTCCTTCCAGAGGCGCTGTATACGTTTATTCGTACTTGCCGTTTCTATCATCAAGCCGCCACGTACCGCATGGCGGGCAATCTTGTTGTGTATTTTTTTTACACGCGGGTCTAGCTTATCCATGTGACGTATATCACGGATGCCAGCCAATAAAGCCGTGTTCACATAAAACTGGCTCTGCATGATGGCCATGCGACTCTCGGCGGTGGTGCGCTGGCCTATTTCACTCGTCATTAAAAATTCTAAACGATCCGGCGTTGACGTTTGACCTTTATTACCGCGTTTGAACTTATCAAAAAAACCCATGGATAAACCTTAGCTATAAGCCTTGCTAGGCAAGCCGATGGAGGTCATGCCCCCCAGTAGTTGCTCGCGTGAAATTGTATTAAGAGAAATAATGCTTTCGCTGTTGGCTACGCCCCGCGTCGCCAAGGCCCATACCGCTTCCATAGCGCCATCAAACAAATCATCGCCCAGCTCTTTTTTGACCATCTTGTAAGAGCTGTAGGCCATCTTTGTGGGTAGCTCGGCAATATTAGTCAACTGGCGAATTAGGCGCATAAAATCATCCACTACGGATTCCTTGCCCTCTTCTAAGTCGTCTACATAGGGAATGGCGACGTGGTGATTGTGAAAGACCGAGCGCAGAGATTGAGCCATTTGATGCTTCACCATGCCTTCAAAACGAATGGGGCTAAATGCCCACTCAGGCCAAGTGCTTGCCGTGCTTTGCCCATCGCCAATAGTCCGGCGATCAATCTTGGTTAAGCCTGCGGTAAACAACTCATCATTCAGTTGTGCCAGCATGGCCACAGCATAAGCATCGCCCAGTGCTTCATCGGGCATAAAATATCGGTATAGCTCTAGCAAGTCCGACTTCACCACCATGTCATCCGCACCCGCTGGCCACTCCTTGGCGTATATGAAGCAAATGTAATTGCCCACTTGCTCTGCAACGACCAGGGCATGGCGTGACGCATTAGGGTCTTCACCGTGGCCAGCGGCGTCGTAGCCAAAAGAAACCAAGCCGCGCTTTTTATATTCGCAACCAGGCATCGGCTCGATCAATTCAAGCTTGGCCTTTAGCCCTACATGAATGGCCTTGCGCACCTTTTTTTCCCAGATTAGGTTTTTTGAGCTGGTGTTTTCACACAGCATTTGACGCATGAACTCATCCGGGCTCAAGCGGCTGCGCATGTCCATTAAAAAGGACTCCTGCACAATGCCCATTTCCATACCCAGATAGCAGTTGATCACGGGCAACAAATGATAGGTGCCGCTTTTGATCATGTCCGCTAACGTGTCAGCGCCTTTGAATACACCGGTGATACGAATTTCGGGGTCGTTCTTGGCTTCTTTG
>Ga0105356_10001880_pt1 | contig 21039 bp, 21 predicted proteins | sample GOMGulsemesocosm_3_FD_83502 | JGI IMG/M metagenome (GOLD analysis project Ga0105356, IMG submission 83502) | Methane-oxidizing microbial communities from mesocosms in the Gulf of Mexico - GOM9D Gulf of Mexico | ecosystem: Environmental > Aquatic > Marine > Cold seeps | place: Gulf of Mexico... | reverse complement strand
GGAGCGGGTAATAAGTTGCCTATATAGACTCCGAATACATTAGCGCAAACCAACCCCGTCATTGACAATATTACTTGCAATAACGAGGTGGACCATACATTTTTATTTATCTCCCCGCCTTTAAAATATAACTGCTTACTAACCCCTGAGCTCAATTTTCCGTTCCACTTTTCATTAACTCTCTTTTTTCGATATGCTTATTTTGGTTTTTTAAACCAAAATATCTATAAATAACATTGAACAATTACTATTTAATTAGATAAACCGACTTTAAAAACCAAATACATAACAGAAGTAGGAAATGAAGATGTCTTGGAACAGAAAATATTTAACAACATCGATCTTATTAGCGCTTTCAATGCCTGTACTTGCCAACAACAAAACCCAAGATACAGCCATAACAACAACAGTTGTATCAGCTACACGATCTGAGCAATTATTAACAGATGTTGCTGCTTCGGTGAATGTGATAACCAGTGAAGAGATCGAGGCAAACTTAGCTAAAGACATCGGTGAAATATTTGATTACACCCCCGGTGTCACAGTCGAAAGTGATCCGCGCTATGGCGTACAAAGTATTAACATCCGCGGTATGGAAGGCAATCGCGTGAAGATTGTTGTTGATGGCGTTTCACAAGCAAATCGTTTCGATTCAGGTAGCTCATTTATCCAATCTGGGCGCCTAAATATTGATCCTGATATGATAAAAACAGCAGAAGTCGTGAAAGGTGCTGCTTCTAGTTTATATGGCAGTGATGCGATTGCAGGTATTGTATCTTTCGAAACTAAAGATCCAAACGACTTCCTTAAAACAGGCAACAATAACGGCGGTCATGCTAAATTAAGCTACCACTCAGCGGACAATAGCTTTTCACAATCTATCGCGCTGGCCAACCGCAGTGGAAAACTAGAATCGTTAATAGCTTATACTCACAGAACTGGCGAAGAAGAACAAAATTTCGGTAAACCAGAATCACAAGATAATGAAAAAAATGACGTACTAATCAAACTCCAATATCAACTCAATGAAAATAATCGTATTGAGTTTACTGGCGAACAAACCTCATCTGACAGTGATTCTGATTTAAACCTAACATCGACATGGGATAAAAGTTATCAAGCGGATGATAACAATGAGCGAAAGTAAACAGTACTTGTATAAAGAAGATGGTTTTGAAATCAATGCACAATTTAATAAATCGCTGCAAATAGCGACATCTCAACACGATCTAACTTATGGATTGTCATACTTAACTCGTGATATAGAGAATACGAATATCACTCACTATATAAAATCTGATAACTCAACCGGTTCAAAGACTATTCAGATTCTGCCGTAACCGGTAAACTCGGCGCAGTATATAACCTGACTGATGACATGAAAATATTTACCCAAGTAAGCCAAGGTTTCCGAGCACCTGATTTCAAAGAACTTTATTACGCTTATAGTAATTCAACTTATAAATATATGAGTAAGCCAAATCCAGACCTAAAAGCAGAAACCAGTATTGCTTATGAAACCGGATTACGTGGTAGTTTTGATTCAGGTAATTATGAATTCGCAGTATTCTACACAAATTACGATAACTTCATTGATACTCTTTCATATAAAGACAGTACAGGTACCACAATCAATACCTATCAGAATCTAAAAAAAGCCAAAATAAAAGGTGCTGAAATAGGCTCTAACTTATGGCTAGATAGCCTGATTGGTGCTTATGAAGGTACAACGCTTCGTCTAGCAGCTGCATATACTGAAGGCGAAGATCAAGATGGGAAAGCTCTTAATAGTGTCGCACCGTGGAATGCAGTCATTGGATTTAATTATGACAGCCCATCAGATAACTGGGGCACATCATTAAAGACGGTGTACACAGCGAAGAAAAGCTCGAGTGATATTAATGCAACTGATACAGGAACCGTAAATCAGATTGAAAACCCAAGTTCAACGGTTCTTGACTTAACAGCGTACTATAAGCCAATGCCTGATCTAACCTTACGCGTTGGTATTCGTAACCTTACCGATGAAAAATATTGGGCATGGAATGATGTTCGCGGCTTGACGGAAACTGATAATGATCTTTCAAAAGCTGAGCGTAATTACAGTATCACAGTGAAATATGAGTTTTAATTAATCGTTCTTTACAATAACAAAGCCTTGTTACTATGGAGTAACAAGGCTTTATTTACTGCATACCACTCAACTAAATAACCCCAACTCGGGATAAGCAATATTGCGAAAGGATATAGATTTTTTCTAAGCAAAATGTCTTTTGCATGGATGCAAAAGACAAGCATTCATGGATGAACTGGTTGCGTTTTTGCCTGAAAACTATCTAATATCCTTAAGCTCGGTTCAGGTTAAATACGGCCTTCTTCTACCGCATGGCAAGCAATTTTCAATGACTCATGTTCAACCAGCGCAGGTTGCTCAATGTTACAACGCTCATTAGCAAACTGACAGCGCGCGTGAAATGCACAACCTTTTGGCGGATCTAATGGCGATGGTAGTTCTCCCACCAGCTTGATACGCTCACGGCGATGTTCCGGATTTAACTGCGGCGTACTTGAAAGCAATGCTTGAGTGTAAGGATGGCGTGGATTTTTAAATAACTCAGCCTTGGTTGTATGTTCTACAACGCGACCTAGATACATCACAATCACTTCATCTGCAATATGCTCAACAACAGATAAATCATGAGAAATGAATACATAACTTAGGTTAAATTCATCCTGAAGATCCATCATTAAGTTAAGCACTTGTGCTTGTACTGATACGTCCAGCGCAGATACAGGTTCATCAGCTACAACTACTTTCGGATCAAGCATCAAACCACGGGCAATGGCAATACGCTGACGCTGACCGCCAGAAAACATATGCGGATAACGATCGTAATGCTCGGTCTTGAGCCCGACTTTCGCCATGATCGCCATGGACTTAGCTTTACGCTCTGCTTTTGAAAGCTTGGTGTTGATCTCTAGCGGCTCTTCCAGAATTTGCCCTACTTTTTTACGCGGATTCAATGAACCATAAGGGTTTTGAAACACGATCTGGATCTTTTGACGTAAAACTTTAAATGTTTCCTTATCCAGAGTCAGTAGATCTTCACCTTCAAAATCAACTTCCCCATGGGTTGGAATTTCAATCATCGTTAGTAAACGGCCAAGCGTGGATTTACCACAGCCAGACTCACCTACAACAGCTAAAGTTTGACCTGCTTTTAATTCAAACGACACGCCATCGAGGGCTTTTACCGTGGCATCAGGTTTACGGAAACCTTGCGACACTTGATAATGCTTTTTCAAATCTACTGCTTTTAACAACATTTCACCGCTGTTTTGCTCTTGCTTCAAATCGATAACTTCACTCATGCTGCCGGCCTCCCTTCAATATTAAGCGGTGTATGGCATTTAACTTGTCCTAACGGCGTCACCTTATTTTCCGGTGCAGTGTTATTACACTGATCTGTTGCATACGGACAACGAGGGCTGAGTAAACAACCCACAGGTCTATCATAGGCGCCAGGAACTACACCCGGTAAAGCGGCTAAACGAGATTGACCTAAAGCTGACTCAGGTGATGATGCTAACAGTGCTTGGGTATAAGGGTGTTTTGGATTTTTAAATACTTCCGCCGCGACACCCGTTTCAACAATTTGTCCGGCATACATCACCACAACGCGATCAGCAACTTCGGCAACCAAGGCTAAATCATGGGTAATTAACACTAAACCCATATTATTTTTCTTTTGCAGACTCACCAACAAATCGATAATTTGAGCTTGAATGGTTACATCAAGTGCCGTGGTTGGTTCATCGGCGATCAGTAATTTTGGATCGCACGCTAACGCCATCGCAATCATAACGCGCTGGCTCATCCCCCCCGACAGCTGATGCGGATAAACATTCAAACGACTTTCTGGTGCAGGGATACCAACTAAATCAAGCAATTCAATAGCGCGCGCTTTACGGCTGGCTTTGTTACCACCTTGGTGCACTTTTAATGCTTCCATAATTTGGTAACCCACAGTAAAACACGGGTTCAAACTGGTCATAGCGTCTTGGAAAATCATCGCAATATCAGCACCAGTTAATTGGCGACGCTGCTTTTCAGGCATAGATAGTAGGTCTTGACCTTCGTATAACAAATTATCCGCTGTTACTTTACCCGGGTGTTCAATCAAACCCATGATAGACATTGAGCTTACTGATTTACCCGAACCAGACTCACCCACAATACCGAGGATTTCACCTTTTTCGACGCTATAACTAATATTATCAACAGCACGAAAGCCGCTGAATGTAACTGATAAGTTTTTAATTTCTAACAATGACATAAAGCTGCCTCCTACTGTTTTAATTTCGGATCTAGAGCATCGCGTAAACCGTCGCCCATAAGATTAAATGCTAATACCGTGAGTAGGATAGTGACACCCGGGAATGTTACAACCCACCATGCGCTTTGCACGTATTGACGCGCATCTGCTAGCATAGTGCCCCACTCTGGCGTTGGCGATTGAGCACCTAAACCAAGGAAACCCAGCGCCGCCATATCGAGAATAGCATTAGAAAAACCTAACGTGCCTTGCACAATCAGTGGTGCTAAACAGTTAGGCAAAACAGCATTGAACATGATGCGTAACGGCCCTGCACCAGCAATACGTGATGCAATTACATAATCCTTGCTCATTTCAGACATAGTCGATGCACGTGTTAAACGTACATAGTGTGGCACTGAAACGACAGCAATCGAGATAGACGCATTAACAATGCTTGGCCCCATGATGGCAACGATGGCAATAGCCAATAACAGGCTTGGCATTGCCAACATTATATCAACCAAACGCATGATTATCGTTTCAACTCGACCACGGAAATAACCCGCTGTTAAGCCCAGTAAAATACCGATACCAAGTGATAAAGTAACCACTAACATACCGACAAACAGCGATAAACGGGCACCGTGGATCAAACGCGATAAAATATCACGACCCACCGCATCAGTACCTAAGATAAACTCACTTGACCACGATGGCGGTTGCAATAAAGCGTGACGGTACTGCTCAATCGGTGAATGCGGTGCTAATAAGTCTGCAAACACAGCAATAAAAATCATCGCAGTAATGTAAACCAAACCAACTACAGCACCCTTATTACCGCTAAAATATTTCCAAAATTCTTGTAATGGCGTTAATGGTCTCAGTTCTATGACTGAATTATTTGTTGTAACCTTGCTCATATCTGCTCCCTGTATCCTATTTTGCGTGTCGAATACGCGGGTTAACTACACCGTAAACAATGTCTACCAGTAAATTAACTAAAATAATTAATGTCGCGATAATTAAAATACCACCCTGTACAACAGGATAATCGCGACGACCAATAGACTCAATTAACCACTTACCGATACCCGGCCAAGCGAAAATAGTCTCAGTCAAGATCGCACCAGAAAGCAAAATACCGACTTGTAAACCAATTACCGTCACAACAGGGATCAAAGCATTACGCAGTGCGTGTATAACAATCACTCGCCAAGGCGCTAAACCTTTGGCGCGAGCGGTACGAATATAATCTTCGCCCAAGACTTCTAACATCGAAGATCGCGTCATACGAGCTATCACAGCCAGAGGGATAGTACCGAGTACAATAGAAGGCAAAATAAGATGGCGGAGAGCCGAAGTGAAACCACCGACTTCATCTGACAGTAAAGTATCAATCAACATGAAACCAGTTACGTGCTCAATCCATAAAGAAACATCAATGCGTCCAGATACCGGTGTCCAGCCAAGGTTCACCGAAAATACCAACATTAATAATAATGCCCACCAAAAAATTGGCATCGAATAACCAGTCAGAGAGATCCCCATAACAGAATGATCAAAGAAGGAACCGCGTTTAACAGCAGCGATAATACCTGCTGGTAATCCGACTGCAATTGCGAAAATTGCGGCTAAAACGGCAAGTTCGACTGTGGCAGGGAATAGCTCAAAAAATTCATTTAATACCGGCTTTTTCGTAACTAATGAGTTACCTAGGTCGCCTTGGAAAATACCACCGACGTAAGAAAAATATTGCATCCAGATCGGTTGATCTAGACCAAGTGCAGCCGACAGTTCAGCATGTCTTTCTGGTGTAACACCCCGCTCACCAGCCATAATTTCAATTGGGTCACCCGGGATCATATGGATGAGCGTAAATGTAAGTAACGTAATACCGAAGAAAGTTGGAATTATCGTACCTAGTCGCTTTAAAATAAATTGGAACATAAGAAACTCTGCGGATTTGACTATTTAGAGGAAGGGCGAATAAAACTCTTTCGAACTCATTCGCCCTTACGCTGGGTATCGTATTGGTAAACTAACCAGCCTACCAAGAGATACTCACTCACATGCTGCCATGCGAGTGCATTAATCACTTATTTTTCTAAGCGATTTATTTTTCTAAGCTAACCTGTTTGAAGTGATGACCACCAAGTGGATCGATGATGTAACCTTTCACCTCTTTACGTACTGGTTCAAACACTACCGAGTGAGCAATTGTTGCCCAAGGCGCTTGTTTCTTAAAGATAACTTGCGCTTTTTCATATAGGTCTGTACGAACCGCAGGGTCTGAAGTGACTTTCGCATCTTTGATTAATTTATCAAATTCAGCATCACACCACATAGAACGGTTTGCACCACCTACCGCATCACAACCAAGTAATACTGCTAGGAAGTTATCTGGGTCACCATTATCACCAGTCCAACCAAGTAGCACTGAATCATGTTCACCTTTACTTGAACGTTTTAGGTATTCGCCCCACTCGTAAGTAACAACTTTCGCTTTAACGCCTAATTTAGCCCAGTCAGCCTGCATAATTTCAGCCATGCGACGTGCATTAGGGTTATACGGACGTTGTACAGGCATTGCCCAAATATTTGTTTCAAAACCGTCTGGATAACCCGCTTCTGCTAGTAATGCTTTCGCTTTTACTAGATCAAATGGGTAATCTTTAACAGCTTCGTTATAAGACCACATTGTTGGTGGTAACGGATTCGTAGCCGCTTTACCTGAACCATTGAATACAGCTTCAATAATCGCAGGCTTGTTAACAGCCATGTTTAGCGCTTGACGTACACGCACATCATCAAATGGTTTTTTCTTCACGTTAAATGCAAGGTAACCCACATTCAAACCTTCTTGAGTTAGAAGATTAATGTTTGGATCTTTTTCCATCATTTCACGATCTGAAGGATTCGGGTACGCCATCACCTGACATTCGTTGTTTTGTAATTTAGCAAAACGAACAGATGCATCAGGTGTAATCGCAAATACTAGACGGTCAATCGCAGGTTTTCCATCCCAATAATCCGCATTACCCGCATAACGGATAATTGAATCTTTTTGGTATTGTTGCAGAGCAAATGGACCTGTACCAGAAGGGAAGTTATCAAACTGCTCTGCCATGCCTTTATCAAGGAATACTTTAGCTTGTTCAGCAGAGAAGATTGATGCGAAGTCCATTGCTAGGTTTGATAGGAACGGTGCTTCAGGTTGATTTAGAACGAATTGAACTGTGTAATCATCAACTTTCTTAATTTCTTTGATTAATGAACCCATGCTCATTGCATCATAGTACTCATAAGAAGCGCCAGAAACCTTATGATACGGATTTTCTTTATTACCTTGGCGGTCAAATGAGAATACAACGTCGTCTGCATTTAACATACGCGTTGGCGTGAAATCAGTTGTAGTGTGGAAAGGGACATTCTTACGTAAATTGAATGTATAAACCAAACCATCTTCAGAAATAGACCAGCTTTCAGCAAGTGCAGGAATGACTTTAGTTGTGCCTAGTTCAAACTCAACCAAACGGTTAAAGATGGTTTTTGAAGATGCATCAAAAGTTGTACCCGTTGTAAACAACGCAGGGTTAAACCCTTCAGGGCTACCTTCTGAACAATAAACAAAAGATACAGGATCTTTTTTCACTGGTGCTGATGCTTCTGTTGCAGCTTTATCATCCGAGCAACCACTTAGGCCTAAAGTGATAATACTCGCAATCGATAAAGATAATGCAATTTTTCCTTTTTTCATTCGTTACTCCGTTAGCAATGTCATGTGGCATATAAAAGTCAGCCGTAGCTAATCTATTCACACCATAGTTATAGTTACAGATACGTTGTCTGTGATTTATCTGTCTACTTATAATATGTGCTTATAAATACGTGCTTATAAAAAATACTTTTTTAGCTTTAATATGTAAACCTTTGTAAATAGAACTAACACTGAAAAATAGAAGGGAGAATAGATAAAAAAGAAGATCACAACAGTTCGAACTACAAAATCAACATTTAACTCTTTTGATAAAAAAAATTAACAACTACACAAAAAATAAAGCAACAACATAAATAAAAAGTATTCACATAAAAATCATAAAGGTATGTACAGGTAAAAGTAATTAAGACTGCATGTTCAATATAATATACAGCATATTACACCTTTTAAGATCTAGATCACGCTTTTCACAAATGTTCACTATGGAATGAAAAACGGTGATTAAATAAACCAATTAACTTTGATGAATCAGCTGGAAACATGGGTTATTTTAAAGAAAGCCATATTAAAAGCTGATATTTTTATTAAAACAACAAACAGCACGATATTAACTGTATGAATTAAAAATAGTGTTTACCATTAATATAAACTAACAGAGGAGAGGATAACCAAGACAGCGAGATGCAAATGCAGTGACAAACACTATTTATAGCAACTTCTACAATATAAACAACGCCAACACCTGAATGCATAAAAACGCACAAAAACCAGCTAAAATATCATCAACCATAATACCAAAACCACCATGCGTGTTTTTATCAAGCCAACCAATCGGCCCTGGTTTAACAATATCAAAGAATCTAAACAAGGCAAATCCCAGTATTATCCACAGCCAACCGTGTGGAGCTGCAATCATAGTCACGCCGTAACCTGCGATTTCATCCCATACAATTGCACCATGGTCATGCACGCCCATCGCTTTACTTGCAACTGAGCAGATATAAATACCAACCACAGATGCAACAACCACGATGGCAATATATTGCCAAAGAGCAAGCTCTAAGGTTGCAGTTAATAACAGATATAAAGGGATCGCAGCTAATGTCCCCATGGTACCGGGAGCTTTAGGCATTAAGCCACTACCAAAGCCAACAGCAGCAAGATGTACAGGGTTAGCTAGATTGAGTTTCTGTAATTCAGGAGATAAAAATGGTTTTGTCATTGGAAATGATCCCAGCCTTTCAAGTTTAATTCAATTGGTTGTTGGTTATGGAAATAGTTAATTCTGTTTGGTCCTTCAACAACCTGCTCCCGGATAATACCGATCTCAGTACAACTAATGCCAACTTTTTTAGTTATATTATTGAGCTTAGCTAAATGAGCTTCTGGCACTGTAAATAACAGTTCATAATCATCGCCACCAGCCAGTGCATAGTTCAATCGTTGCTCTTTAGAGCCAAACTTAATAAGTGCCGATGATAGCGGCAATTGCGTTACTTCGATATCTGCAGCCAGCTCTGTTTTAATCAAAGAGCTTAAACTTGAAGTTTTAAGCACATGTACCAGATCGGATGATAAGCCATCCGAGAGATCGATACAGCTACTAGCAATGTTAGCTAATTGCTTACCTAAGTTAACTCTTGCCGTTGGTCTTTGATGACGAGAGATCAAAAAATTTTGTTCAGACTCGGTCAGCAGAGATTCTGATTTAGCTTGCTGCAGTTCGATTGCTGGATATTCAGCCTTTTTCTTATCCAATAAAAGCTGTAAGCCTGCGGCTGCATCGCCAATGCTACCACTACAGAAAATACGGTCGCCAGCTTTAGCGCCACTTCGCCGTAGGGCTTGTCCCCGATTAACAAAACCTTGCACCGTCAAGGTAAACGCCATTGGTCCTTTGGTCGTATCACCACCGATAAGCGTCACGCCATAACCCTGTAATTGCTTATGTAAGCTACGACTGAAACCAGCTAAAAACTCGCTGTTATTATCAGGTAAGGTGATGGCAAGTGAAGCCCAAGCTGGCTCGGCGCCCATGGCTGCTAAGTCACTCATATTCACAGCTACTAATTTATGTGCAATATCAACAGCAGCTGCATCAGCTAAAAAGTGAATACCTGAAACCATAGTATCAGTGGTCACCACCAGCTGTTTACCGTCGGGCACATCTAGAATGGCACAATCATCACCAATGCCTTTAATTACATCGGTACGTTGTACTACTTCATTTGTAAAATATCGACCAATCAGATCAAACTCACCTGTTGCCATCGCAGTGATCACCTTGCTGTGTTACTTACTTATGATTGAGTTGGTTAGTATACCCAACAAATGCATTATCCCAAATTTTAGGCATAAAAAAAGCCAGCACAATGGCTAGCTTTTTTCTATAGGTAGTCATTTAAACAACTAGCTAATCTTATCGCTAAACGGGTTTAGCAGAGTAATGAACTTACTTCTTTAAACGCAATTGCAATTTGCTTACGATCTTATCTAGAACACCGTTAACAAATTTATGGCTGTCTTCAGCACCGAAATCTTTCGCTAATTCGATAGATTCGTTGATTACAACTTTGTAAGGTACATCTTGACGCTTCAATAGCTCAAATGTAGACAGACGTAAGATTGCTTTTTCAACTAGATCTAAATCATCCATTGGACGAGATAGGAATGGTGTCATTAGCTCGTCTAACTCTGCAGAGTTCATGCTTACGCCAACAAGTAATTCACGGAAATATATAGCATCCGTATCATTAAAATCTTGTTCTGTTACAAACTGATGTTCGATGTTTGCAACGTTTTCTTTTGTCATTTGCCATTGGTAAATTGCTTGTGTGGCAAATTGACGTGCCTTACTACGTTCCGAAGGTTTCATTTTATCTCCAGTTATGCATCTAATTGATGCAAGACATTAATCATCTCAAGTGCGCCAAGAGCTGCTTCCGACCCTTTATTACCCGCCTTGGTACCAGCGCGCTCGATTGCTTGTTCGATGGTATCAGTTGTTAATACGCCAAATGCAACAGGGATATCATAATCCATTGCAACTTGAGCAAGACCTTTATTACATTCGCCAGCTACGAATTCAAAATGTGGTGTACCACCACGAATTACCGTACCTAAAGCAATGATTGCATCATACTTTTTCGTTGCCGCTACACGCTTAGTGATAAGTGGTAACTCAACGGCACCAGGAACACGAACAACAGTGATGTTGTCTTCGCTTACTTCACCAAAACGTTTAAGCGTGTCAATTGCACCCGCTAACAAACTTTCATTAATGAAGCTGTTAAAACGTGAAATAACAATCGCAATGTTTGCTTCTGGTGCTGAAATTTTTCCTTCGATAACTTTCATGTTATAAATCCTATATCACAGCCTGTATCTGTACAGACGTTATTAATAATTTTTAATCGGCTGACGAAAGGGCTCGGATTGTACCAAGCTTTCGTCAGCAAGCAAACCATTATCCCAACTTAAGCGCTGATATCCCTGTAAAGAACTAAGAGCTCAGCGTAAAATCGACTTGGAATCTACATAAGACTAATTAGAGCTTATTGTGAAATGTATTCCACTACTTCTAAGCCGAAGCCCGATAGTGAATGATAACGCTTATCTGAGCTTAATAATTTCATTTTAGTCACACCAAGATCAGCGAGGATCTGCGAACCAACACCAACTTTACGTGAGGTGCCTTGCCATTTAGCCCGTGGCAATGTTTCGCCTTTGTCTTCTTGGGCAAACTGATTAATCTTTTCAATGATTTCTTCTGGGGTTTCTTCGTTACCTAAAATAACCATCACACCACCGTCTTTGCCGATACGCGCCATCGCATCACGACGTGACCAAGATACGTTTAAAGCGCGATCGCTATGTAATACGTCGTTCATGGTGTTTTGTAAATGCACACGAACTAACGTTGCATCATCAGCGGTCACAGTACCCTTACGTAATGCGTAATGAATTTGATTATCGATAGTATCTTTGTAAGTAATTAAATCGAATTCACCAAACTCAGTTGGTAACTTACATTCAGCAACGCGCTCAATGGTAGTTTCATTACTGTTACGGTATTCAATCAAATCAGCCACAGTACCAAGTTTGATACCGTGTTTTTCTGCAAAGATTTCCAGATCAGGGCGACGCGCCATTTCACCGTCATCTTTTAGAATTTCAACGATGACACCAGCAGGCTCGCAACCAGCAAGACGAGCCAAATCACAACCCGCTTCAGTATGCCCAGCGCGTGTTAATACCCCGCCATCTTGTGCAGCAAGTGGAAAAATATGTCCCGGCATTACAATGTCAGCAGGTTTCGCATCTTTAGCGACAGCAGCAAGTACAGTTACCGCACGGTCGCCAGCTGAAATACCTGTTGTTACGCCTTCAGCTGCTTCGATAGAAACAGTAAAGTTAGTAGAGAATTGCGCAGTATTGTCTTGTACCATTAATGGTAACTGCAACTTAGCAACACGCTCTTTTGTTAATGTTAAACAGATTAAACCACGACCGTGAGTTGCCATGAAATTGATCGCTTCTGGTGTTACTTTATCAGCAGCCATGATCAAATCACCTTCATTCTCGCGATCTTCGTCATCCATCAATATAACCATTTTGCCTTGACGAATGTCTTCAATAATATCTTCAATACGACTTAGTGCCATCTTCCGTAGCCCTTATATAATGATTATAAATAAATTGTTATTTTAAAAAACCGTTGCTTGCAAGAAAGTCCATTGTAATACCCTGCTCTTTACTGTTTGATTCCGCAGCTTTATCACCTAGCATGATACGCTCTAAATAGCGGGCAATAACATCAACTTCCAGATTTACTTTACGACCAACAACATAGCTATCAATAATAGTTTCTTGTGTGGTGTGCGGCACAATCGTAATTTTGAATTTAGCACCGTCGACATCGTTAACCGTTAAGCTAATTCCATCGATTGTTATAGAGCCTTTTTCGGCAATATAACGCGCTAATTCATTTGGCGCTTGCAGCCAGTATTCTGTTGCACGACCGAGTTTTTCGATAGCAACAATCTCGCCAACACCATCCACATGACCACTGACTAAGTGACCACCTAAACGAGTATTTAACGTTAATGCTTTTTCTAAGTTCACACTATCGCCCATTTTATAATGAGCAAATCCAGAACGTTTAATTGTCTCTAGTGACACATCAGCGCGATAACCATGCGACATTAATTCAACCACGGTCAAGCAAACACCATTAGTCGCAATACTGTCACCTAATTTCACATCTGCTAAATCAAGTTTGCCACTATCGATCGTGACACTGACATCATTACCTTTTGGTGTTAAGCCTTTAACTGTACCTATGGTTTCAATAATTCCAGTAAACATATTTAATTCCTGTCCATCTCTATCTGCGAAAGCTATCGACTTAAAGATAAGACGGTTTCGCGATAATACGTAAATCGTTACCTATTTGGGTCACATCAGTAAAGCGCAGTTCAGGTACTTGACTCATCGTCGTCAATTCAGAAAGTACCGCTAAACCACGGGCATTATCACCCATAAGCTTAGGCGCAAGGTAAATAATCACTTCATCTACCAGCTTTTGTTCTAATAATGCACCAGCGAGAGTTGCACCTGCTTCGACCCAAATATCATTGATATCTTGTTGCGCTAAGGCATCCATGAGCGCAGTTAGATCTATGTTATGGTGACGATCTTGAGCAATTTCAATTCGTGATATTGATTCATTGTCGTCAAAATGCGGATTATTTGCATTTAAATTGGCGTTATTTATATTTATAACTCCAGTATCAATATCTAAACCATTAACCAAAACAATATCACCCGCCTGTTGAAACAGCTTTAACGCTGTTGCATGTTGATCGAGCTTTTTCTGATTATCAAGAATAATACGAATAGGTTGGCGTAAATCGGCTTCGGTTAACGATTCATTTTTTTTAGGGTAATCATCAGAAAATGATTCATTCAAACGTACATTCAAAGCCGCATCATCAGCAATCACAGTCGCAGACGTTGATAATACAGCGTTGGCTTGCGCACGGAAAAGTTGTACATCCGCGCGGGCATCAGGCCCCGAGATCCACTGACTTTTACCATTTGCTAATGCTGTTTTACCATCGAGACTAGAAGCCATTTTTAAACGCACGTAAGGTCTTTTTGATCGCATACGTTTTATAAAACCGAGATTGAGTGCTAAAGCTTGCTCATTAAGTAAGCCGACTTTCACTTCTATGCCCGCAGCTTCTAAAATAGCGATGCCTTTACCAGCTACTTTCGGGTTAGGATCAACCATAGCGATGATCACACAAGCTACTTTTGCTTGCACTAAAGCAACAGCGCAAGGTGGAGTACGGCCGTAATGACTGCACGGCTCCAAGGTCACAAAACAAGTCGCCCCTTCCGCTTCACTTCCAGCTGCCGCTAATGCATGCACTTCTGCATGTGGTTCGCCTGCACGCAGATGAAAACCGTCACCGATAATTGTACCATCTTTAACAATAACACAGCCGACGTTGGGATTTGGGGCTGTAGTAAAACGGCCCTGTTTGGCTAACTCAATAGCCCGATGCATATAATCATACTGCTGGGCATCAAAGTTATAATTGGTTGGATTCATATTGATCTCAAGTACCAGTTAATCTAATTTGGCAATTTCTTCGTTGAACTCTTTAACGTCTTCAAACGAACGATAAACTGAGGCAAAACGTACATAAGCAACTTTATCTAGCTTCTTCAATGCCGTCATAACCAATTCACCGAGTAGACTTGATGCGACTTCTCGCTCACCAGTTGCCCGCAATTTAGACTTAATTTGGCTAATGCTCAGCTCGATTTCTTCAGCTGAAACAGGTCGTTTTTCTAAAGCACGGTAAATACCTGCAGAGAGTTTTTCTTCGTTAAAAGGTTCACGTTTACCGTCAGTTTTTATAATACGCGGCATGACTAACTCAGCCATTTCAAATGTAGTAAAACGCTCATGACAATGCGCGCACTCACGGCGGCGGCGAACTTGATGACCTTCAGCGACTAAACGTGAATCAATCACTTTTGTTTCCGTTGCTGAGCAAAATGGACAGAACATAGCAATTCCTATTTTTAATACTCTGTTGAGTTTATCGCTAAATAAGAAAGGGGTACAGAAAAAGGCGTTAAATAAGAAAAAAACCGCAAGCTATCAGATAGCTTGCGGTTTTTAGTCTTTATAAAAGGCTCACTTATAAGCAAACTTACCTATAAAGGGACTTATTTATATACCGGGTATTCGGCGCAAAGCGCTTGTATATTTTGACGAACAGTTGCGGCAACGGTCTCATCATTAATATTGTCAAGCACATCACACATCCAGCCAGCTAATAGACCCGCTTTATCGGCTGGGATGCCACGACGAGCAAGTGCTGGAGTACCGATGCGTAGACCAGATGTTACAAATGGTGAACGTGGATCATTTGGCACTGAGTTTTTATTCACAGTAATGTGAGCATTGCCTAGTGCAGCATCGGCATCTTTACCTGAGTATTCTTTACCGATTAGATCAACAAGGAATAAATGGTTTTCAGTTCCACCAGATACAATTTTGAAACCACGGTCTTGCATTACTGCAACCATGCTCTTAGCACAAGCTAATACATTATGTTGGTAATCAGTAAATGCGGGTTCCATGGCTTCTTTAAATGCGACGGCTTTAGCAGCAATAACATGCATTAAAGGACCGCCTTGGCCACCTGGGAAGATAGCTGAGTTTAATTTTTTCTCAATCACTTCATCTGCTTGCGCAAGGATCAGGCCGCCACGAGGGCCACCCAATGTTTTATGAGTTGTTGTTGTCACAACATGTGCGTGCGACATCGGGTTTGGATATAAACCTGCGGCCACAAGGCCAGCTACGTGGGCCATATCAACAAACAGATAAGCACCGACTTTATCAGCGATTTCACGGAACTTAGACCAGTCAATAATACCCGAATAAGCAGAGAAGCCAGCAACAATCATTTTCGGTTGGTGTTCAACAGCCAGAGCTTCAATTTCAGCAAAATCTAATTCACCCGTATCCGGGTTAATTCCGTATTGCACTGAGTTGTAAATTTTACCTGAAAAGCTTACAGATGAACCATGAGTTAAATGACCACCATGAGCAAGACTCATACCTAATACCGTATCACCCGGCTTAACCAAAGCCATGTAAACAGCTGCGTTAGCTTGTGAACCAGAATGAGGCTGTACATTTGCGTAGTCAGCACCAAACAATTGTTTCGCTCGTTCGATTGCAAGAGATTCTGCAATATCTACATATTCACAACCGCCGTAATAACGCTTACCAGGGTAACCTTCCGCGTATTTATTCGTTAACTGAGAGCCTTGAGCTTCCATAACGCGTGGGCTTGTATAGTTCTCTGAAGCAATTAGCTCTATATGATCTTCTTGGCGAGTCACTTCTTGTGTCATTGCCTGCCATAATTCTGGATCATAGTTAGCTATATTCATATCACGTGTAAACATCCATTTTCTCCTGATTGAGATAATACAAGGTAGGTACTAAATAATTGAACCGCGCACATTGTAGCGCGAGTGTTAAAAACTTCCTACCTCAATAATGTGAGTATCCTTCAACTTTTTGTTAGTAATCTTCAACTCAGATGAGTTTGATATAAACCAATACCAGTATAATTAAATCAGATATAATAGCTGCAATATCAGTTTTAAATACACTTAATATTTGAATTCAAGAAATTATTGCGTGTGCGTTTCTCTATATTAACAACCCGCTCAACTCATTTGGAGACTAAAAATGGATGAATTAACCCAACTTTGTAAAACTCGCTCTGAGATTTATTGGTGGTTATCAACAACGCTTGCAACAGAATTAACTGCAGAGCAAATGCAGCAATATCAATCAACTGAGATCCAAGCTTTCTTGCAGGGTCTAGCGCAGAGCCCACAACTAACCGCATCCATAGAGAAGTTAATCTCAAGTTTAGCCGCAGCAAACCTGCGCAAAGATGCTCGACTGGCTTTATGTGCTGACTTTGCCGATGTATTTTTAGGTAATAGTAAAAGCTCTGCGCCTCCATATGAATCAGTATTCACTTCTGAAGAAGGACACTTGATGCAGGAGGCTTATCAGCAAATGACTGCTCTGCTAAGTGAGCACAATATTAATATTAATGAAAAGTACAGCGAGCCAGCCGATCACATTGCCATTCAACTCGATTTTATGGGTAATTTAGTACTGATGACACTGAACAGTGAAACTGAAGCTGAAATTCGCCAAAGCTTTGCCAAGCAACATGATTTCTTACAACAACATTTATTAAACTGGCTACCTGATTTTGAAATGAAGGTAAAAAATTGTGATAAATTTGGTTTCTATGCTGCCGTTGCTGAATTATTACTTGCCTTTGCTCAACTTGATTCGGATTGGCTAGAAACAGAACTTGATTGATATAAACCTTTCGCAACGATAAATTGATGATTACTTTCTATTTATCGTTGATATCAGCTTAATATTTAATCTAAGTTAATTTAAAAAGGAATATTTATGAAGATCCCTACTACCTTGCCTCGGTTGCTGAAAAAATTGGTTATTATCCTGGTTTGATTCGAGCCGCTCGTCGCATTAATGATTCAATGGCACCTTATTTTGCCGATGAAGTTATTCGGCAAATGATCGATAAAGAAATATCCATCAAATACTCTAAAGTATTATTGCTTGGCATTACTTTTAAAGAAAATGTGCCCGATATCAGAAACTCTAAAGTTATCGATATTTATCATCAATTAAATAAATTCGGTATTCATGTCGATATAGCCGACCCACAAGCACATCCAGAAGAAGTACAAACAGAATTCGATATTACCTCTACGCGGCATATTCCAAATGAGAAATACGATGCAGTTATCTTTGCAGTGCCACATAGAGAATATTTGGATTTAGGGAAAACAGGTATGGAACAGTTAACCACTGAACGTGGTTTTGTTTATGATATGATATGAAGCAGCTATTTGATTAACCAGCTTTAAATACTCTGATGGTATTAGACCTTAGGCAATAGGCAATAGGCAATAGGCAATAAAAAACCGAGTTGACGTTAATCTAACTCGGTTTAACTTTAAACTGTAATTAATTTATTTCAATTCATCCAAGAATTTTTGTAAATCAGCACCCACTTCAGGGTGACGTAAACCATATTCGATGAAAGCTTTCATATAACCAAGTTTAGAACCGCAATCATGTAATTTACCACTGATGTGGAATGCTTCTACCGTTTCTAAATGCATCAACTCTGCAATGGCATCAGTGAGCTGAATTTCGTCACCCGCACCCGGTAAAGTGCGAGCTAATAAGTCCCATATTTTCGCAGGTAAAACATAACGACCAGCAACGGCAAGGTTTGAAGGTGCGTCAGCTTGTGCGGGTTTTTCAATGACAGCCGTCATAGGCGCTGATTCACCCGCTTGCAATTCTTTACCACCACAATCAGCCACACCATAACCTGACACCATATCCATAGGCACAGGTTCAACCATGATTTGGCTAAAGCCAGTTTCATTAAAACGGCGCATCATGCTGGCAAGATTTTCTGTAGATAAATCAGCTGTTACATCATCCATCAATACATCAGGTAATACGACCGCAAATGGTTCATCACCAATGATAGGCTTTGCACATAAAACAGCATGCCCTAAACCTTTCGCGACACCTTGACGAATATGCATAATCGTCACCCCTTTCGGCGCGATAGCTTGTACTTCTTCAAGTAGCTGACGTTTGACACGTTTTTCTAGTGTTGATTCCAGCTCAAAAGATGTATCAAAGTGATTTTCAATAGCATTCTTTGAAGCATGAGTTACTAGCACAATCTCAGTAATACCTGCTGCTGCACATTCGTTAACGATATACTGGATTAAGGGTTTATCAGCAACCGGTAACATTTCTTTTGGGATAGCCTTGGTTGCAGGCAGCATACGCGTACCTAGACCCGCTACAGGAATTACCGCTTTAGTTATCTTTTGTTGCATCAACAACATCCTCTTAAATTATTTATTCTTTTTAAATTTGTTTGATTTTGTCTTATTTCGATGTTTATTATTCAGCAATTAAACATTATAAAAATCACGATACCATTCGACAAACTTATGCACACCGTCTTGAACTTTAACTTTCGGTGTATAACCCGTAGCAGCAAATAAGTCTTCAGTGTCGGCATACGTCGCATAAACATCACCCGGCTGCATTGGCATAAAGTTCTTTTTAGCTTCGATACCAAGCGAAGTCTCAAGCGCTTCAATAAAGTCCATCAACCGTACAGGGCTACCATGACCAATATTGTATACTCGATAGGGCGCACTACTGGTTGCAGGACTGCCAGTTTCTACTTTCCAATCAGGATTCGCGGCAGGTATTACATCCTGAATGCGTAAAACACCTTCAACAATATCGTCGATATAAGTAAAATCGCGCAGCATGTCGCCATTGTTATAAACATCAATGGTTTCACCAGCAACGATCTTTTTAGTGAACTTGAATAACGCCATATCTGGGCGCCCCCAAGGACCATAAACAGTAAAGAAACGTAATCCTGTGGTAGGCACACCGTAAAGATGAGAATAGGTATGTGCCATTAACTCATTAGACTTTTTCGAGGCAGCATAGAGCGAAATAGGATGATCAACGCTGTCTTGAGTCGAGAATGGGGTTTTATTATTTAAGCCATACACCGAGCTCGATGAAGCATAAACTAAATGCTTCACTTTAGTTTGGCGGCAGCCTTCTAAGATGGTGAGAAAACCAACAATATTACTGTCTGCATACGCCATTGGATTGTCGATAGAGTAACGTACGCCAGCTTGTGCAGCTAAGTGGATCACACGATCAAATTTTTGCTCGGCGAATAGATTAGCCACCGCATCACGGTCGGCGAGATCCATTTCAATAAAAGTAAACGCAGACTCAGAATTTATATTAGCCAAGCGCGCATGTTTTAAACTGACATCATAATAATCATTTAAGTTATCAACACCGATAACTTGATGACCTTGCTGGCATAATAGCAAAGCCACACGTGCGCCGATAAACCCAGCGGCACCAGTCACTAAAAATTTCATATTTATTATTCGCTTATATTTATCATTCGCTTATATAGCGGTTATTTATAATACGGTTATTTATTACTCAGTTTAATCGCTGCCAAACAAGTCGCGGGTATAAACTTTATCCGCGACATCTTGCAGTTCTTCAACAAGACGATTCGAGACAATTACATCTGCCGTTTGTTTGAATTCATTAAAATCAGTCATTACTTTTGACTTAAAGAACTCTGGCTCTTTCAGTACTGGTTCATAGACCACCACTTCAATACCTTTGGCTTTTATGCGCTTCATAATGCCTTGAATTGAAGACGCACGGAAATTATCTGACCCAGATTTCATAATAAGACGGTAAATACCGACAACCTTTGGATTTTTTTGAATAATAGCATCTGCGATATGATCTTTACGGGTTGAGTTAGCATCCACGATTGCACCGATTAAACTATTTGGGACATTTTGATAGTTCGCACGTAATTGCTTGGTATCTTTCGGTAAGCAGTAACCCCCATAGCCAAATGACGGATTATTATAATGACTACCAATTCGAGGATCTAAGCCAACGCCTTCGATAATTTGTCGAGTATCTAAATTATGAGTTTCAGCGTAAGTATCTAACTCATTGAAATAAGCCACTCGCATTGCGAGGTAAGTATTAGAAAATAATTTAACCGCTTCCGCTTCAGTAGAGTCAGTAAACAACACATCAATATCAGATTTTTGTGCCCCCTGCTCTAACAAACCAGCAAATACACGTGCTCGTTCAGACTGTTCACCGACAATAATACGCGAGGGATGTAAGTTATCGTACAGCGCACTGCCTTCACGTAAGAACTCTGGCGAGAATAAGATATTATCGCAGCCAAGACGCAGCTTAACGTCTTTGGTATAACCAACCGGGACCGTTGACTTAAT